>ENA-OPDD01000083-OPDD01000083.1-human-gut-metagenome-genome-assembly--contig:-NODE-83-length-59384-cov-4.059617_pt1 | contig 59384 bp, 94 predicted proteins | sample MGYA00241574_ERZ501499 | MGnify/ENA primary metagenome ERZ501499 (study PRJEB25962, sample SAMEA2042576) | human gut metagenome | biome: human gut; feature: human-associated habitat; material: faeces...
CGTGTTCTCTGCAAGCCTGTGAACGCCCGCAGTTCGCGCGGCTGGTCATAAATCTTCAGGTCAGAGATATGCCACGCCCAGCCGTGACACTTGTTCAGGTAGTGGACAATGCGGTCTCTGTCCATGCAAGCTATTTCTTCGACATCATCCGGGGCGCGGCATATCGGTGCAAGCTCCCAAATCTTGTCGCAGACGAACTCGCCAATGACCGTACCATCCAACCGCTGCCAGCCTTTGCCGGGGACGATTCGCAGCCAGCCCATCTTCGACTGATCTTTCGTGCAGTAGATGTAGCACTTGAATGGAGGCTTCACGCCCTCCGGCTTCGTCTTGCGCACTTCTACAGTCTTTTCTTTCAGTACAATTTTGCTACACCATACCGGTTTGATGCTCAACAGAACCGACTTCATTTTTTATTCTCCCTTCCCGACATCCTTAAACAGGATTTCCTTGTCAGTTTTCCAGTCTTTAATTTTGCACGGAATATCCGTGCCGGGCACGGTCTTTTTCAGGCCATCCATCTGCCAGACGTTCCATGAGATGATAGCAGCCATGTTGCGAACCTTCCCAGCGTCAGGCTCTATGCCGAATAGCCACTTAAAGTTTTCTCGCCATGTCAGGAGCATATTTGCTCTTGCAAGCAACAGGCTGTCACCCTGCCACTCATAGCCGTATGTAGTCGTCGCTGCGTCCTCTGCCACATCGTGCCATGTCCAGACATTCCAATCAAACCAGTTGTTTACACATTTCAGTTTGCGGTCAAATAGTCCTTTCCGTTTTGGTACTGGAATCTTTTTGCCTGTTACCGTGTCGTATCGGTTCACAAGGAATGGTGCTTCTCCGCAGGTGATTTCAAGGACTGTCGAATGGATGTACTTGATAGGCTCTTTCTTCATATCGGGCATCGCACCGTTTTCTTCGCCCATGTCTATCATCTTTTCGCAGACCCAAGAAGGAGTAAAAACCTCTGCTTTTGCTTTGGTTCTTTGCTTCTGCTCATCCAGACGCTTGAGAACTCGTGGCACTGGCGGGCACTTCTTGATTTGTTCTAACGTGATTTCATTCGCAAAGCCTGCGCCTAGTTCAGGCGGCGGCTCTGTCGCCCATATGATGTTTTTGCCGGTAGTACGGTCTTTAAGCAAGATAAACAGCACCGTTGAAAGAATCGGGTCGGAGAAGTCAACCAACCGTTGTTTCATTTTTCGTCACCTCTCTGTACTCCACGTCAATCCCTTTCGGCAAAGCCGTCTGGTACTTCTGGGCGAGCTGTTCTGCGCTCTGGGCATCTCCTAACGGTTGTTCAGGCGGCGCAACGGTGACTTCCACGTTGTCGCGCATACCAAAATAGTTCTTGGCTCGGAAAATCCACTCTGCCGGGTTCTCCTGACCGTACATACCGTTGTATGCCCACATGGACTGCATTTGCAGAATCAGCTTCAAGATGTATTTCTGCTGCAAGCTATCATCACGGCGCTTGCCCGCCATAATCTGCTTCAGACTCACCCATTCGATGCCAAGCACCAGTGCAATCCATTCCACCACAGGGGAGATTCTGGCTTCGATGCAAGCGTCAAAGAAGAAGTCAAGGCGTTGCTGCACTTCAATCGGGTTGTTCATGTCCACGCTCGGAAGGTCGCCAAAATACTTGGCTGCAATCATGCCAATGACCTTCTTGTCCTCTTCATCACCGATTCTTGACTGCAAATCGCCTGTGTTCAGCATCTTAGACCTCGTGATCGCTAACTCCTGTTGTTCTTTCACCTTTTTACTCACCTGTGAGCGGATAGATTTCCGCTTGTTAAGCATCTGTTGCTTCTTCTTCTCTCGCTCTTTCTCACGCTTCGCAGCGGCTTCTTCTTTTTCTTTTTGCGCCCGTTTCTCACGCTTTTTCTTTTCAGCTTCGGTCAGCGGCGGTCTGCCACGACCACGCTTCGGGGGTGTTGCCATGTATCAGACCTCCTTTGGTGGTTCAGGAAGATGCGCCCAATGAGTTACATCTCCAAATACAATGTACTCGTCGTGCTCTTGCCATAATCCGTCATAAGATAAAAATGCAATTTCAATGCCGAACTTTTCTCTTTTTACGAGAACTTCTTTGTCTTTTTCGGGTAAAACTTTCTTGGCATCAAACCATATATTGGCGGGCTCAGATTTTTCCAATATGTTGGCTAAATCTAAAAACACATCTCCAATGGTGCTTCTGATTTGTCCTTGTATGTATACGATGAAGTTTTTGCTATTTAAAAACGACTTTGCTTCATTCTTTTTGTCAAAACCAACAGTTTTCCACGCCGAAATAATTGGCTCAACATCAACCAGCTTCATGTTCTCACCTCTTCATCTTCATTTTGATGTTGTCCAGCGACCGACGCAGCTTCAACGCAGCCTGTGCCAGTTCAGATGCTTCTTCTGCCAACTGCGCTAAGATTTCCGTCTTAGGCAAGATGTCTGAAACTTTTTTTCTCACTTCTGTTCTCCTTTCAATCGATGTATCTCCATGCAACGATTTTGACATCACTTGAAACCCATTCACCACTACTTTGAAACCAGCGTTTATCGTTATATCTACGGTACGCAATGTCGAGGTTTCCATTTTCAAGCTTTATTTCGACAGCCACGCCACATTGCGGTTGAGTAGTCATGTTGTTCCATTCGTTCTTGTTTCCGTTGTCTAGTTTTTCTTCATTTGGCTCTAACCAGTCATTCAGTTCTTTCATGCAGGACGGACAAAGCTGAATCGGTTCTTCGCCCAGTCCAAAACGGTTGCGTTCCACCGTGCAATCTAAGAACAGAATCGAATTTGCAGTACCGTAGCAATCGTTTATGTCAGGCACTTTCCGATTAAAAATCTCACCGCACCTGTCGCACTTAAAGACAACACTCACTCTTTTATTTCCTCCATTCTTGAACCACAGCTAGGGCAATAATCAAAATCCGATACACGTTCATACGGCGAGAGTTTGTATTCTGCTTTGCACTTGTCACACTCGATTGAGTTGCTTTCATGGTCGTAAATCCATTTTGCTTGTCGTTCCTGCTCTCCTTTCAGCCAGTCGTTGAGTGCAGCCATGCAAGAGGGGCAGAGGACAACGGTTTCATCTCTTATCGAGTAAATTCCTTTATCATCGCCAGCAAGGCATTTTACAATAGAATTGCTTTCAAATTGGTCAAGTTCGTCATCAAACGGTGTCATGTATTTCACATCGTTGGAAAGCGGAAACACTTCACCGCACCTATCGCATACCATTGTCATTTTTATTCTCCAATCTCTTTAGCAGTCCATCAACGTCATATCGCCAATGGACACGCATCCTTTTTGCTTTGACCTCTATCCCCTCTTGCTCTGCCCACTGCCAAGGGATGCTCTTGCGGCTCTCGTTGTAGCGGAACGCCAGAACCTTGTTGGCAGGGATTGCAAAGGTGCGGTTGACTGCCCGGTAATTGACTAATACATGGGCGGTCTGGCCGCTGTACCCCATTGCTTCTACCATATCAGTGATGTGTTTTTCCTTGCGGTATTTGCACTTTGCCTTGTCGTACTTGCCGAACACCTTTTCCAGAGGGATAGAGGGCGTTTCAATGGTTTTCAGCTCAAACAGGTGGTTCATCGGGTAACGATACACAAGGAAGTCGCAGATGTTGTCGATGGAAAAGGACAGATTTTCGTTACCACCGTAGTAGGTGGCAGCACTGTCCTTCAGACGGTAGCACCACGCATCGGACGGGACGGATGCCTTGAAGTCTGCTTCAAACTGCTTGCCGGTGTTCATGCGTTGTCCTCGATTTTTTTGGCTTCTCTGATACGCAGTCGAGCAAGTTCGCTATTTGCATATCGCAGTTGCCAGCTACCAAACCATCCTTTGTGAACAAGTTTTCCGGCGCAGTAAACAAACTCCTGCTTCATCAAGTCATCAAGTGAAATGATGTAACAGCCCGGCTTGTATTTCCTGCTCATTTATTCTCCACCATCCTCATCGTTCACGATTTTCGGAATTGGCATCCAGAGCCTTACCTTTCCTCGATTATTTTCTTCCGTCCACTTTCCGTCCTTAAACTCTCTCGTTGAAACACAATCGTCCCAATGCCAAAATTTGTATACAGCAAAGTAGATTCCGTCTTTTTCTGGTTGCGAATCTTTCACGCTAATCCATCTTTGGGTCGGAGTTATCGTCGGAAGCTCTTTCAGATGTTCAAGTTCAGCTTTCCACGCATCAACAGACGGAAATCGAATGCCAACTTCATCTCTCCTTGCCAAATTGATAAGCCCGGCTAGGTACTTTTCCAGCGGTTCAACGTCAACAAGTCTGCTCATCCTCGTTCACCTCTAAATTCATGGAATATGAGTTGCTTTGTCAACAGGCTTTTCCATTTCCTTCATAATCCGTTTGTGTTCTTCGATTGTCATATTGTTCGGGAAGAAACACCTGTCAACCATTTCAAACGGCTTAATATAATGGTCAAGAACATCTCGTGCTTCTTTTCGTGCCTTTTCAGCACACATTTCGATGTAATCATCTTCAGTCATGTTGTAGTCAGTAATGCAATCAACTACCGAAGAAAACCGACACAACAAGCCGTTCGGCTGTCTTGCAATAAAAGCTCCCATTTATCGTTCACCTCTAAATTCACTTCCGAGAAACCGTTTCTTGCCACGTTCCCGGTGCTTGTCTTCATAATCACGGTGGTACACGCTCTGGCTGTGGTTCAGCTCATACACGAATGCCTTGCGTTCCTCGAAGTCTTTCTTCTTTGCCTTGTACTTCTCGCAGGTGTCGTGGCAGGCTTGGTGGCGTGATGTGCAGTTGAGACAACAGGTAATCATTCTTCACCAAATCTCCTTTTTGTAACGGCAATGGGGAACTCCTCGATTTCGCTTGCCCAGCGTGCGGTTCCATCGCCGTATGCTCTTTGCCAGACCAGAGGGAAACCGCCCAAACCATCGAACAGACTGCCCAGCGTAGGCTTTTCTTTCAGGTAAGGACGCATCCTCTGCACCAGCCAAAACCACTGCGGCAGGGCTATGGAGTTGCCCAGAGCCTTGTACCGTGGGCTGTCAGCGTACTTGTGCTTCTTGCCCTTACTATCCGTCCAGTCGCCAATGTTGGTGTAATCGTCAGGGTAGCCTTGTAACCGTTCACATTCAACAGGGGTCAAGCGGCGAACAATCCAACAGATGGTTTTCTCTGCAACTAATGGCCCGGAATGCGACCCATCGTTCTTACAGGTAAGCGATGCTGCTTTTTCTCCTGTAACAGCTCCGTTATACCCGTCGACCGCAATAGAGGTTTTCTCTACGACTAGGCTTTCGCTGCCATTGCCGATGTTCCCTGCTTTCGCTTTCAAGGTTGAGCTTTTGTCGCTTTCTTTGTAGTGGCTGAACGACTGTTCGTTGAAGGTCTTGCGTTCAACCGCAATAGCCGTGTAGTCCGTGATTCTGTTCTCGTGGTCTCCTGTTATGGTTGGACAAGTTCTGCCGTCACCATTTCCACGTGCATCAAAGGCCTTATACGCTACTGCTGGACGGTCAACAGTGTTCAGCGTGTAGCTCTGGTTTTCCTTCACGCCGGAACCATTTGCGCCGGCCGTTTCATAACGATCAATAATGTTTCCGGCAATGCAATAACATACGCCGTGTTCATGATTTGCCTGCAACGTATATGCTGGTTCACCATCTTCGCCAATCCCAAGCCCAGTGCGCTCTCCCATGGAAATATACCGTGTCGCAATCTGTGTATTTATTGGGATCGTTTCTCCCACCACTGAATCATTTCCAGTAGGGCAGTTTGCAGTAAGTCCGGCAATTTCTTTCCACGTCGGGATGCTCTGGTCAGGATGCCCCGGCACGCTTTCGCGCTCAAATAATATTTTTCCGGCGCGTCCGCCTGCAAAATCCACGACAAGAGCGATACGCTTTCTTCTCTGGGGCACTCCCCAATATTGAGCGTCGAGCTGTCGCCAAGCCAAGGACCATCCATTTCCGGCAATTGCTCCGGCTTTGCTCCATCTGCCCCCCATCGGAGGTCTAGGAATAATAGCGTCTGGCTGTTCCACGCGGGCAAGTTCTTCCAGCACGGTGCGGAAGTCTTCTCCGCCGTTGGAACTGAAAGCTCCGGGCACGTTTTCCCAAACAGCGAAAGTTGGATACAGTCCATTTGTGCTTAACCTCATTTCTTTGATGATTCGAACCGCTTCCATGAACAACCCAGAGCGCTCTCCGGCAAGTCCCACCCTGCGTCCAGCAATGGACAAATCCTGACACGGGCTTCCGAACGTGATGCAATCCACAGGCTCTATCTTGTCGCCGTGAATCTTTGTGATATCGCCCAAGTGTTTCATCTTTCCAAACGCCCGTCCAGCCAGATAGCGCAGCTCTTATATAAGGTAGGTGGTCAGGACTTTGCAGAAGAAAAAGCCTTGCTCATATCAGCGATAATGTCATATCGGTCTTGATACTTGCTATACACGGTCGTTCCAGTGCCAAGCCCAATCTGCGTCTGGTTGATAGATGCAGGAACTATGTAGATGCTTTCTTTTTCTTCGCTCTTTGCGATCAAAAAGTAAACATCACAAGTCGGAAAGCGTTTTTCAAGGTTAAACGAATAGCAAAAACTCTTATTTGCTTTGCTCGGCCTTGCCGTTTTCACATCAACCTTAACGCTTCCATTAACATAAAGGTCATAGGCGTATCTAGTTGACATTCGCTCAACCGAAAATCCATGTTCTTCCAGCAGTTTTGTAGCAAGGTCTTCGCCATACTTTCCGAATTGCGTTTCGCTTTCTTTCATTTCGACATTGAGGATTTCAGCTATTTTGTAATAGCCACCCGGAAAACGGCGAATTGCATTTGTCAACTTGTCGTTTCCGTAATACTCGCTCAATTCACTTCTTGATGGCATTCTAGTTAAACCAGTGGCAGACATACAGGCTTTCACATACAGCAAGATTTTATCTTGCGTCCAATGCGTTTTTTCTTCCCGATTCATGCGCATCTCCAATCAGAAGGGCAACGAACCATCATCGTCAATCACGGAAAAGTCATCGTTCCCGCCCTGCGAGTAGCCGGAGCCAGACCCACCAGCCAGCGTTTTCTTCGGCCTGACCTCATAATCGCCGGAACGAATCTTGTCCACGCTGGTGAAGCGGTCAACGACAAGCTTCGTCTTGACGTTGCCATCGTTGCCCATGTACTCTTCCTCGCGGAGAACCACGCCGACCAGCTTTCCACGAAGGGCCTTTTCATCGTTGTTAAACTTGTATCCGGGATTGGACTGCTCCACAGCGGTGATGAAGCCCTTGAAGAACGGCAATGCCTTTTCCTTGTAGCTCTTGATGGTCTTGCCGCCCCATGCCCATTCGCCCGGATTCAGCTTGCCGCGCTCGATAAGGGAAGCGGTCTGCTCACGCCAGTAGCCCTTGAACTCGCCCTCTGCGACTTCCCACTCGATGTTCAGGCGTTCTTTTGCGGGCTCGTCCGTTGCCTTGCAGATACCGGCAACATAGCCGCCAACAGGCAGGTCACGGCGTTCGGTGGCTTCCTGCACGTCATTCCAGTTGATGTTCTTCATCTGTTACTCTCCTTTGCTTTCCGGCTGAACCGGGATGTTGTAATACTCACGGATGGTCTTGTCTACGGCGGCGAGGTCGTTCTCGATCAGCGCATCGTTGAACATCCCCAGAGGGGTTTTCACAGTGTCCATCCCATCATTGCGAGTGCTGAACAAGTATCTCCCATCCTGTACGACTGTTTTCAGAACGATGGTGAAATACCCTTCCACGCAGACCTTCTCGTCCAGAAGCTTGCCGATGGTCTTGAACTTCTCGCCACCGTCTCCGTCACGCTCGCTGTGACCGAAAAAGTAAACCACTACATCGTCCGGCAGTTCCTTCGCCCGCATCAGCAGAGCGTTGAAGTTGGCTGCCATGTCGGTAAACTTCTGGTATCCGGCGACCTTTGCGTTCCGCATGAACTCGCCTGTCATAAGATAGGTGGCATCGTCAATGACGATGGACTTACGTTTGGTGCTGTGGATTGCGGCATCAATCTTGCCGTAGTCGTTGGTGATATAGGTTTTCATGTTGCTACGGAACGGCAGCGGCTTGCCAAGCACGTTGATAACCGCAACCTGTTCCGGGTCAAAGTTCCGAAGCGAAGCGGATTTACCGCTGCCGGAGTGTCCGTAGACCATTACTAATACTGCCATTTTTCTTTCCTTTCTTCGGCTTCATTAGGCTTCATCGTTCTTACTTTGGCTTAATATGGCTGTACAAAATCAGCCAGTCATCAGCTCTGCCAACTGCGCACGGAGGTCTTTCAGCTCTGCTTCCCTGTCATCGATTTCAGACTGCAAATCCTCGATCTCAGCCAGACGGTCAGCTTCTTTGGCTTCTGCTTCCTGCTTACGGGTTAGGAAATACACCCCGTCCTCCGGTTCGTTTATTCCTCCGAATCTGTCAAGGTTAATCATCTTTTGGTCTCCCTCTCTTACGCTGCTCTTTGATTTGCAACGCACTGTACCACTGGTCTCTGTCGATTTCGATTGTTGTCCAGCGATGGTTGCATTCAAGGCACTTCTTACGGCGAACTACGCTGTCATTGTCTGACCGACTGTCTGCCGTTGTAATGTTGTCGCTACCGCACATCGGGCATTTCATCGTGCATTCCTCCACTCGTTGGTGTGGTGAGGAATGCGTTTTACTTTGCGATTTTCCTGTTCAATACGTTCATTTTCAGAGCTGACCCCAATGGCACACAAGACGAGTGCTGCGGCGAGGAAGCTACACGAAAGGAAAACGTATCCAAACATTGCTACTGTGCTCTGACTTTTCTGGATTGCATCGCCGCATCCTACCGAAAAGATTGCTAACGCGATTCCAAGCGTACAAAGGACATTAGCTTTCAGGCTTTTCACTCTTATTACCTCCAAAACTCAGTATCCATGCCGTAGCCATCGCCACAGACGCCGCGATGATTCCACGGGCAGCTGATGCACCTACCAGAATTCCGATGTGATGCACCATCCAGAAGTTCAACAGAAATACCGCCAAAACCACCGCCAGTGCTATGCCCCACATCAGGGCAACTTCAATAAATGCTTTCATCTTGTCTCCTTTCGTTTTTCGCCATTGCAAATCACGGCTATACCATGCTTTGCCTTTGCTTTTCTGCTCCTAGCTACTCAATGCCTTAGCCTATCGTTTCTATTCTTTGCCATTGCTTATCAAAGCTACGCCTTGCATCCATAGCCTTTGCAGATCTCATCAAATCAGCGCATCGCCCTTGCTGATCCCATCGCGGCATTGCTCTGCCATAGCGGTTAATTGAGGATTTCGTAAGCAAAGCGCCCTTTAGAACTGTTGCGCCACTGGCCGATGCCACGCAGAGCGCCGTAGTCCAGCCACTCGAGCACGACCTTCTCGTGAGAATCGTCCAGAAGAACAATTTCAAACTCGCAAGTCGAACCAGCGGGAATCTGCTCACTGTTGGCAAGGCTGACGCGCTCGCCCTGCGCAGTCTGGGCGCGGAGAGGGCGCTGACACTCGGTAATATCACCGTTCACATGAATGGGAATCATGCGGGGCTGAACGAAAATCAGACCGTCAATGACCTTCTTGTAGGCCGTTAGCTTGCCGCTTTCGTTCACGGCCTTTTTCTTTCCGGTCTCTGTCTTGCCGCCAATACGGCTTAGCATCCCGCAGGAATCCTTGAAAAAGCCTTTGATCTGGTAGTCATACAGAACAGGTTCTCCATCATCGTTTCTGGGGAATACCGTCATACCCTTATCGGATACGAAGTCCGCTCCCAGAGCTGCCACCTCATCTTCGATAGTAGCAGCATCGGGGGACTTGCTGGCGATGAACTCTCGCGCAATGTTCTGATTTCTAGGCCAAGTGCCGAGAACTGCTTCGATGAATGTGATTCTTACTTTGATTTTTTTCATTTTTGTTCACTCTTTCTTTCTCAATATGTTCCATTCTTAAAAGTTCACGCTCTTGCCAGCGCTTCTTCCACGGACTGCTTTTGTTGAAGCTGCTCATTGCTTTCTTCATCGTTTGCCATCCTCCGCTTGCGTTGGATGTGTTCCAGCCGGTTTTTCTCCCGGCTGTGCCAGCGGATTTCCCGCTTTCCGTAGTATCTACCGTTCATAGGTCAACTCCCCTGTCGCAAGCATCTGCGACACCTCGCCGTAGTGCTTGCCCAGCTTGTCTGCAAGGGCTTGCACCTCTCCAATGGACGGGAACTTCTTTTCCAGCTTCTTTTTTTCTTGCTGTTTTACCTTGTACGCTGCCTTTGCGTTCAGGTTTGCCTTTGCGTTGTAGGCTTTCTTTGCGCATCCATTATGGTACTTCTGCGATGCTACTTTTTTCAGCATCGGCTTTCCGCAGTATGCGCAGAACGCCTTACGTGGCTTGAATGTAATTCCAGCTTTCTTGTGCTTCCTGTCACGCTCTTTGCCAACTTTGCGCTTGCATTCTGAACAGTACTTTCTTGTCGGTCTGACCACGCCAAGATACAAGCCGCAGCGCTCACAGTACTTTTCTTCCACGCTGCATCTCCTCTTTCAGTCTGGCTTCCCGATTGTGACGTTCAAAGCACTGGTTGATAGATTTCTCCATCCACAGCACTTTGTTGGCATCGTTTCTGGACACGCCAGCAGCCATTGCCAGCTTCAGTCTGCGCTTGCGGCTTTGCGCTTTACGAAATTTCATCACCAGCATTCACCAGCCTTTTTGATGATGAACGCAGGCACATCTTTTCCGGTAGCCCGGTGCAGGCAGACACACTTGGCAATCCAAATCTCCCATTTGTCATTAGAAAGCATACAAAATCCCATTTTACGTTCAGAGACAAGATTCTCTGACAAGAAAACCGAAATGGAAGTGGTATGATCGGTTTTCACTTTGACGCTCCATGCAATGTCGTGCCCATCCAAGCACAACTGCGTCATAATCTTCATCGACAGACGCTTTGCTTCGGCAAGTTCTTCTTCTGTCCACTTCAGCTTGTCCTCTTCGTACATCTTTACCAGTTCGTCAATGGTATGCCGAGCTTCATCCGGATTCTCAAGGTCAACTTTCAAATCCAAATACTGTTTCATTTAATCGCCCCCTTGATGCTGGCTTCCATTCCGGCAGCCATTTTCATTTGTTCGTGTTTTGTCTGGTCTGCATCAAACGCCTTGTCAATAGCGTCCATGCGTGGACAATCAGCGGAGAATCGCCGATAATGCGGATTTTGGCGGTTTTCTTAACAATGGGCTTGATGCAGACAACGGTAGTTTCTTTCTTGGTCATTTTAGTTCTTTCTTTTTTTGCTTGTTTGCTCAAATGCGTTTGCAGTCACATCTGAGGTTCGTTTTCGGTATTCTGCTCGATTTCAAGAATCTTGCAAATGCTCTGGATAATCTTCTCCGGCTTTCGCTCGCCACGAAGAATCTTGTAGAGATACGAATCGTCAAGGAACAATCCAGTATCGCTTTGAACCGCCTGAATCAGCTCCGTTTGCTTCATACCTCGCTGCAACAGCTTCATCTTCACTTCCAGCTCAAAGCCAGAACGGAAGTTTTCTTTCAAAATTCCACCTCCATTTGCTAAAATCTATTGACAAGTACGGAAAACTGTACTAATATAAGGGTGTAGAGAGTTTATATTGTACAGCGTTCTGTACTGCTTATGTCTGTATTATAGTACAGGCTTCTGTACAAGTCAACTCTTTTGTACAAAATTCTGTGCATTTGTATACTTGCACAAATACGGGAGCATTCTTATGTCGGACTTGTACGGCAACATCCATGAACTTTGCGAAAAAGAGGGTATCAAAGACGGAACCCTTTGCAGCAACATTGGAATTCGCCGCAGTTTTCTTTCTGAATTGAAAGCCGGAAGAACTAAAAGCCTGTCCACAGAGGTTCTTTCTAAGATTGCAGCTTATTTCAACGTGTCGGTTGACTATCTTCTTACTGGCAACCAAAAAGAAAACCCGCCCCAGCAGCCGCAAAGTGAAGTTGACGCAGCAGTGGAGCGGATTAGAAAAAAACTTGAATCTATGCCGAAGGAACAGCGTGAAGCGCTGATGAACTTAATCGAGAAGATGTGACGTTCATGCCCGGTAAAATAAAAACCCCTTGTGCCGGGCTGGTGTAGCTCTGCGCAAGGGGTTTTCTGTTACTTTAGGTCTAGCGCTTGTTCTGCTACTGGAATCTTTTCTGGGTGTTCCAGCAACCATGTGATAAACTGGTCAATCTTGGCTCTTTCCTGCTCGCTCATTGTGGCATATCCTCCCGATCAGTAAGTGCGGATGTTTGTTTGAGTCCATTTTACATCATTTTATTGTAAGTTCAAGGTATTTTTAACAACTAGTTGGAAAATAGTGCAAAAATGCTCAATTTTCTGTGCATCCACAACTTCCGTCTGGAAACCCATGAGCGTTTAAGTCAAAAGGGACAGCGCCTATCCATCTTTCCTCCAATCACAGCTCTACGAGCTGTCCGTCAATGTTTTCGATGCTATCTGCCGGGTCTCGTCCATCGTCTAAGGCGGCTGCGGCACGTTCTAGGATGCCTTTCGCTTCGAGGTAAGCATCTTTATCAGCTTCGTACCCCGAAAGGCTCAGGACAAGCTCCAGCGTCCGTCTGCGAGCGTATGGGATAATCAGAGTATCTACAGTTCGGTTCATTAGTTTTCCTCCCACGGTTCAGGTGTGTGTGGCTTCCCATCGGGAACGCTGGCAGGCATTCCGTCGATGATTAGCATACGTTCATGGTTCCAGATTACAGTTTCTTTCATTTTGCATTTCCTTTCTCTTTGGAAATTTTTGACAATACAGTTATACCACATCTCGCTGTTTCAATGAAACAGCGAATTTTTTCAATTATTGTTTCACATTTTGAACAATATATCAGTTGAATTTCTTTGCTTTTGTATCATTTTGTCGAAAGAGGGGTATTTATGGATGATTATAGGATACGAGTGGCAAAAACGTTAGAGATGGCAAGAGCGGAATCTGGACTTAGCCAACAGAAGCTTGCGGACAAAATGGGTGTAGGCCGGACATCCATTTTTCGTTACGAGCAAGGGACAATGACCCCAGATGCTCTTACTATCATAAAGTGGTTCGTGTGCTGCGGTGTTGCGGCCAAGCCGTACATAGATGCCTGTTTGCATCCCGGATTATTGGAAAGTCTGGCTGGCGATACCAGCACCGAAAGAAAGAGGGATGCACTGATAGAGCATATCAAAGAAGCCCATCCGCAAGAAATTGACCTGCTGTGCTATCTGGTCTATGGCAATCACGGCTCAGATTACCTTGCTGTCCTGTGCGAAATGGTAGCCAACCTTCACACGACTTTGCGTGATCGTGTGTCCGTCTGCCGCACTGTAACAGGTCATTATGAGATGGCACAGGCAACCAAGACCGACCCAGACCCAGACGGAACACAACCCAATATGCAGATTTTATATCAGGCACAGGACTGTGGGGAAGCTGCGGCCATGAAGCGAAACGATTCTTATACCATCAACGAAGAAAACATTTTGCGCTGATTGTCGAATTACCGCAGTTTTTGAAGAACATTTTGTCCACGTTCATCCACTTTTTGTACACCTATCGGGCAAATTTGCCTTGTCATTCCGTCCCCCATAGGCTATGAACTTACAACATTTGTGCGGAATAAATAACGTAGTAGCGATAATATATAGCTTGCATTTAATCGGCTCGTCAATCCGTCCCCCATAACATTGGCTCAAAAATTTTTCATCCACTTTTTGTACACGTTAGATAAAACTAATCATTGCTGGAAAGACTTTATTCAGCAAATGAAAGGTTGAGTTATCCACAAGCTGGAATGGAAAAAGAAAGAAATTGTTGAAAATTATCGTCATCGACTATTTAACGATGATATTTAACCTCTTGTTTATTTCTTGTTTAATATATAATATGTAGATGGGGGACGAAATGACAAAGCATGGGGGACGTTTTGACAAGTCATGGGGGACGTTTTGACGACCCTATGGGGGACAAAAAGACAAGCCACGGGGGACGAAAAGTGTTGACTTGTCCCCCGTGATGTGCTATACTCTACTCAAGCAAATGGGGGTGAAAAAAATGCTACTTGGAAAAGAGAACCAGAAGTGGGATTTTTCAAAGGAAGAGATGTTTGCCATCAAATGGTTTGAGGAAAACGGATTCGAGGTCGAACTGAAAGAGCAATTTGTTTCAAAAACGAAATTTATTGTTCGGAAAGATGATGTTGTAGATAACTTCAATTTGACGCAAGGCCTGAAGAAGATGAGCGTAAAACAATATATGCAGCAGTATGAGCGTCAGTTCGAGCTATTGAAGAAAATGAAGGAAAAGGTGTCTACCTGATGGCGAAAGTATCAGAAAACAACCTTGTCGAGAAAAGCAAATCTCTTGTTTGGGCGAAGTTCAGGGACTACACCGCAGGAGAACTTCGGTTGTTGGAGGTTTACCTATCAAGAATAAATCCGAGAGACCCAAGCAGCAGCCGTGTGGAGTTTACTTTGGCGGAATATAGGGAGCTTCTTGGGCTGAAAAGCCTTGATGCAAGAAGGGTTGAGCCGCAGATCAAGCACTTTTTGGGCAATACGGTTTCGATTCCTATTGACAAAGAGAAAGGAACATTTGAAAGTTTTGTCCTATTCACGAGGGCAAAACTGGACTATGTACCAGAAACAAGGTCTTACGTCGTGGCAATCACCTGCAATCCTGACCTGCGCTCTATCTTTTTCGACATTGCTGAAAGCGGATATGTCCGTTATCGGCTGCGTTACACGTCACGAATGAAGTCACAATACAGCATCTTGCTTTACTCGATTCTTCGGGATTGGTTGAATATGGACAACAAACCGCATGAAATCAGCTTAAAGAAGTTAAGAGAACAGCTTGGCGCAATGGAAGCTAGCTACGATGTTTACAAGAACCTTCGTAAACGAGTGCTTGACGTTGCGGTGGACGAAATCAATGATGTGTCTGACATTGTTGTGACCTACGAGCCAGTCCTTGTAGCACGAAAAGCTGTGGCAGTCAAGTTTAAGCCAAAAATTAAAGCGTCTGAGAAGTTGATTGAAGCACAGGCAAGCGAAGTGTTGAACGAACCTCAAAAAGCCGCCAAAAAGCCCCGCAGAAGCGGATACGAGGATTTTGACTGGTCTGTGTGTGACGAACTGGAAAAGCAGGACTGCATTGATGTGGCGAAAGTAGTTGAGAAATGGATGAAGAAAGAGCATCCAGAAATCAAGCTGCCAAGACGCAGAGAAGCGGTTTACGACACGGTAAAGGCTGCGTATAAGGATATTTTGTCTTTGGATAGGTCTCCGTTCCCTGGCAGACCTGTTGGTTATCTGATTAGAAGCGTGGACAAAGCAGGTATCGTAGACAGATATATGCCAGCGTTCTATTCCATTGAAGCATTGCAAAAGTAGTCAGATGTAGCACATTATGCAGAATAGGTAGAAAAAGTAGAAAGGAGATAAATATGACCATAGGGGCAGTGGAGACTTATATAAAGAAGCAGGATAGCGACAAAATAATATCTTTATGTAACGAAATTTATGAATGGAGAGAAAAAGAAGGGAGATTGCCGATAAAGTCGATTCTTTATGAATTTTCAGTGGAATCTGGTTGCCAAAATATAAGAGTTTTGGAAGACAAGATTCTTGAAGAAGCACATAAACGATTTGGAAATATAGTTTTGCTCCTCATGAAAGATGCCCCAAAATATTATTTGAAATAAAGAAAGAGTGATAAAATGGCAAAAATCATAGCTGTCGCTAATCAGAAGGGCGGCACAGGAAAGACCACCACAAGCACCTGTTTGGCTGGTGCGTTGCAGTTGCTTGGCAAGAAAGTCCTGCTGGTGGACTGTGATGCCCAGTGCAATGCAACGGACACTTACGGCGCACAGACAGAGGACGTATGTACCCTGTTCGATGTGATGACCCGACAAGGCACGGTAGAGGAAGGAATCCAGCACTGCGAAGCTGGTGACATTCTGCCGTCCGACAGCGCATTGAAGGACATTGATGAGCAGCTTGTCCGGGACATGGGCAAGAACTTCCGGCTGCGAGAAGCCCTTGAAAGCGTGTCCGAGCAGTATGATTACATTGTGCTGGACACTCCCCCGCAGCTTGGTCTTGCGCTTGTAAACGCGCTGATCGCCGCCAACAGCATCATCGTGCCCATCACAGCAGACCGATACGCACTGGCTGGTTTGAGCCAGCTTTCGCAGACCATCGGCGATGTGCGCAGATACTTTAACCCGACTTTGAAGATTGAAGGTCTGCTTCTGAACCAGTATAAGAGCCGAGAGAACCTGTCCAAAGAGGTTGTAGAGCAGCTTCCTGTGATTGCACAGAGCATGGGAACAACCCTGCTGGATGTGAAGATTAGACCGTCTATGGGCGTTCGCAAGGCTCAGGCAGAGCGGCACAGCCTGTTTAGCGGCGACACGGCAAAGAGTACCAGCGCAGAGGATTTCAAGGCGTTGGCGCAGATGATTGTGGATGGAGAAGAAAAATGAGTGATTTGTGTCCGCATCTTTTGAATGCAACTTGTTCTGATGACACGGAGCAAGTCTACGTTATCAATTTTGGATTTTCGTTTAATGACCTTTCAGATAAAGAAAAAGAAATGGCGTTTCACTCTCAATGGTATCTAGCGGAAAAGTATTGTAAAAAGTGGCAGAAAGAACTTGCAAATAATCAATGGGCGAAATCAGAAGATGAAATGCCAGATGAACTAAACCCATACGTTATCGGGTTTAGCAAAGACGAATACGATGTAGAAATTGTAGGCTATGAAGAAGATTTTAAGGAATGGCGAGACAAAAGTGGAAAGCCACATAATATAACTCACTGGATGCCGTTGCCGACCGTTCCTGACCTTGATGAAGATTGGGAGGAAGATGAATGAAGTCAACTAGCAAAAAATCCTCAGGCTTGCTTGGCGGGTTTGATTTTCAGCCTATTTTTTCGGAGCAGACATTAAGCCGAAGTGAGCCAAAGGAAGAAAAAGTAAGCCAAGCAAAGCCGAACGAAGCCGAACAAGCGCCGATTATGCCCAGTGAAGCCACAGCCAGCCTTACACAGCCTAATGAAGCACAGTTAAGCAGTATTAAGCCGAAGCAAGCCAAAGACAGCGAAACACAGCCAAACAATGCCGTAGTAAGCGAAAGTAAGCCAAAGAAGCTGAAACAGGCAAAGGAAGTTCAACGTCTTATCGAACAGGGCGATGTTCCAAGTGCGTTAGCCGAAGCTGGCTTGACAAAGAAAAAAATCCCGATGCCGGAATCGCATCAGGGCGTTGCAAGCGGTGATGGCAAGCGTTCAAAGCGTATTACCATCCTTATGAGCGAGGAAGAGCGCAAGTACATCAACCGTGAAGCAAGACGGCATGGAATGACGATTGGGCAGTTCGTGTACGCTCTGGCGGCTGCTGCGGCAGAAGGGAAGATTGAATTGGAGGACTTCTTAGATGAATGATAGTGAACGGCACCTTATTCGATTTGTTTGCGATGGCGATATGCGAAACGCGCAAAAAGCCGTTAAAATCATTTTGGATTCTATATCATCCAAAAAAGATGAGCAGTTCAAAGAAAATATGTTTCGCAAGTTGGAAAGTAAAAGAGAATTTATTGAATTGCCATATAACTTACAGCATCTTTTGATCGCAGAGGATACAGAAGAATTTCCAGAAGCAAGATTCCTTCTTATGAACGAAGAAAAAAGTATAACGCAGAAAATCATTGCTATTTATCGAGCATCTGAAAAATTGAACGAAATGGGCATTCCTTATTTGCCAGCATTGATGCTTTATGGGCAAAGCGGATGCGGGAAAACCATGCTGGCTAGGTATATCGCACATAAAGCAAAACTTCCGTTTTTGAGGATTCAATTTTCAAGTCTAGTTGATTCGCACTTAGGGCAAACACAATCTAACCTTGCAAGAATTTTTGATTATGTGAGAACTGCTCCTTGCGTTCTTTGTTTTGATGAAATAGATGCGGTCGGAATGGCTCGCGGGCAAAAAGATGACGTTGGAGAAATGAACCGTGTGGTTATCGCGATTATGCAGGAAATGGATAGATTGCCGAACAATGTCATTATTATTGGAACGACAAACCGATTTGATAGGCTTGACCCTGCACTTATAAGAAGATTTCCGTTGCAATACGAATTAAAGCCGTTGTGCCGTGCGGATGCAGAAATACTTTCTAAAAGGTTCTTTGAATATGCAGGAGTGAAATATGAAAACATAGCTTATGAAGATTACGTTCCAGCATCTACGGTTATCAAAGAATGCACAGAACGAATTGTAAATCAAGTTTTGAATCAAGAGGATTTCTTGGAGGATTGACGATAAAAGTTAAGTTCTAGGGGGATTACAATGAATGTGATTAAAAATCGTGATTTAGAAAAAGAAGAAAGAAACCTTAGAGAAAAATTTTACGGAACGGGAATCCAATTCTATCGTGAGGGCAATGGCATTGATAGCCCAATCACAATGATTATAGGTTTTCCAAGCATCAGAAACACGCCGGACGAGGTTGCATCCATTAGTGAAAAACTGATGGCAGCAAGTAAAGCGGCGAAAGAATTTAAGTATAACGGATATTTTGTGGATTATCTCTAATCCGATAAAAGCTGAGATTTAAGGAGAATATTATGACTTACGGAGAAATGAACAACTATATCACTCATGTTAGTGACAATGATTTGGTTGCGTTGTGCAAGAGCGTTTACGAGTTCAAGAACGGAAACGGAGTGTTGGAGCCAACTTCGACACTCAAAATTCTTGCAGAAAATCTACAGTTTTCTGATGTGAGAGCGTTGGAATGCGCCATTACAGAAGAAGCGCATAAACGATACAAGCAGATTGTTTTACTTCTTATGGAAGATGCTCCAGCACATTATTTGAAACGATAAGTTTTAAGGAGAATCATAATGGGTAAGTATGTGAAGCGAGAAGATGTCTTAAAAAAGCTAAAAGATGTATCAAAATTGGCAGACGGAAAATCTGGCAGAGCGGTGATTGCGTTACTTAGAGCATCTTTGGAGGGCATTCCGTACATTGTGATTAAAGAAGAAATTAAGAAAAATGATAAAAACTAAGTCTAAAGTTAAAATAGAAAACCCCTGTGTAGCCGCTACGACCGCACAGGGGAGAAAGGAAGAACATGAACGATAAAACTTCACTCGAAAGCCTTACTTGCAGAGAAAAAGAAAAATTTGCGGTTTGCTTTAGATGCCAATGTTGTGGAACGATTGCTTGGATAAAAGGCAAAGACATGAAGATAGAAGAAAAATTTATAGACAGAAAATTCATGGATGGAAGCTACGTTTGGATTTGCCCGGTGTGCAAGTTTGGAATGGAAAGCATTTCTTTTGCACCAGTCGAAAACATTTTTAATGAATAGCAAAAGAAACCCCTGTGCAACCCATCAAGGCTGTACAGGGGTTCTGTTTTACTTATCAGCAATGCAATCCCAGTAGAGATATGCCTTGCCATCTGCGGCATCCGTGTCCTCAAGGAACGCCTTTGCCATGTCAGCGTAGAAGCCCGGAGTGTCAACGGACTGACGCTTTGCGACTTGACAATAATCCGAGTACATCATGTTCATGACAGCCCAGAAATCGTTCGGGTCACAGGTGATATTGCGCTGTTTCGCAACGTCCTGCGTCTGCTCCAACGTCCAGTGACAGCCTTTCGTGCCATCAGCGTTCACCATGTTGTCGCACCATTCCTCAGCTTCATCGTGGGTGAGGTGCTGGCGCGGCATCTTGATGGAGCGGCTGTCTGCACCGCCACGTTCGTACTGCCCAGACCGCTTGTCCCAGTTACCGTTCTGCGAGAAGCCGATTTGCGGCATTCTGCGCCCATTCTCTACGTCAGGGTAGCGGGGGATAGGGTAGGGGTCGATGTATCGGTTCTCCTCTTGCGGATAGTAGGGATAGCGGTCGCCGCCGCCTTCCAGCTTACGCAGACGGCGTTCCATCTCACGCTCCCTACGATCACGCTCTTCCTCAAGGCGGTCACGTTCCGGCTCACGGTTTTTGTCGTGGTCACGAAGCATCATCATGCGGCGAAAATTAGTCTTGCCCATAATCTACACCTCCTCAAGAAATAGACGCGGGCGCGCCAGCGTGTGAACGGCAGAAGCAGCCAAGATACTTGAACGTGCCGGTGCCGGTCGCAGACGTTGCCACACGAGTAGCATAGCGGGTGCGAGTGTGGATGCTCTCAGCGGTTGCCTGAGCGCAGTTGCAGTCGGTCAGAGGGTATGCGGTCGTTCCTGCACCGATGGTAATGACCACAGGAGCGTTGATGGTGGTCGTGTCCGGCAAAGCCTGAGCAATGACCAGACAATATTTTTCTCCTGCTGCGTAAGAGCCAGCAGGGATATTGATGGTCAGAGTATCATTGGAGAACGTCACCGACTGGCTCAAGACCAGATGGGGGCAGAGTTTGCAGCTTGTTTTGCAAGCCATAATGTTTTCCTCCTAAAAAATCAGGGGCAGAGGTGTCTCACCCCTGCCCCGATGGTTCACCCGGTGTTATCGGGGAGTGTGTTGGTTAGCAGCAGCCGCAGCAGTTCACGCCAACGTTGGGATTTGCCACCTGATAAGCGGGAATCGGACGAGGATTAACCCGGTTCAGGATGGTATCAGTCTGCTGAGACATCACGGTGGTCAGAAGCGCATTCTGACGATCCTGAGAAGCGGCGAACTTCAGGCTCTGGTTCTCAGCGGTCAGAGTAGCGATCTTGTCCTGCGTGAAGTAGTCCATCATGCTGCGGAAGTTGGCATTGCAGTTATCCACAATGGCGCGGGCGTTGTCTGCGATAGCCTGACGGGTAGCGCAGTCCTCCGTTGCGATGGTGTACTTCAGGTCGCCGATCAGCTGCTTGTTCTCGCAGCAGCAAGATGCCAGCTGCGTGGCGAGTGCGGTCTGACCAGCCTGCCGCGCGTTGCCCTCCTGCATGATGGCAAGGCTGATGGCGTTATCACCGTTGGACGCGCTACGTTCCAGACCGTTCACCAGCTGAGCGTTCTGGTAGCCAAGCTGACAGATGGCGCTGTTCACGCCTGCAAAGCCGTTCGCGATGTTTGTGTTGACGCCATTCATCTGTGCCAGCTGGTCATAGCCCAGAGAGCAGATGCCGCTCTGGATGCCAGCCAGAGAGCGGGAGGTATCCTGCTGGTAGAAGCCCTCAGACAGAGCCGCGCGGGTGTCTGCGCCACCCTGACCAGTTGCGCCAGTGCCGACCAGATAGGGGATGTAGCTCGCCATACCGTTGTCGCTGCCGTTGCGCCCATTGCCGTAGTTGCCCCATCCGAAGATGATGGCGAGAATGATAACAGCCCACAGACCTTCGTTGCCGAAGAATCCGCCGTTGTTATTGCCACCGTCCTGCCCAGCCAGATAGCCAGTTGCAAAATCGTCCATAACAAAACTCCTTTCAGTTTTGCGTATGCTATCCCACCGCCGTGTGCGATGGGCGAAGCCAAACAAAAGCGGTTTTTGTCAAGTCCGCAAAACTGAGAAGCGTTTCGCTTAGAGGGATGCTTTATCGGGGTAGCGTCAGGTTCAGGGCGCTTGCCAGCTGGTTCAGGTTGATACCACGCTCTTTGGCGAGGTTCTGCGCCATCGTCCTAAGCTGCGCTTCGTTTTTGCCCTGAATCAGGCTCAAGCCCTGCATGATAGGAGCATTCTGCCCGCTTAACTGCTGGATAAGCCCCATCGGGTTCTGCCCAGCACGAGCCAGATTTGCAAGCTGCATGATAGGGCCGTGAGTAATCATATCAAACGGAGAGGACATCGCTTATTCTCCTTTCTTCGCTGTGGCAGTTGGCTTAGAGAAGCTCTTCTGCCACTTTTCCAGTTCATCAAGCCGATGGACAAGGGCGTTGTACTGCTCAATAGGCACATATTGCTGTGTCGGTGCAGCGGTCTGCTGTGCCTGTTGTGCTTGCATTTGCCGCCATGCTTCCGGGCTGTAAAACTCCTGCACATAGGATTCGCAGGTGTCCGGGTTGAGCCGCTTGCAGTAGATCACGCCGCTGCGCAAGTCTGGGCAGTAGGTCGGTCTGCCGTACAGGTCAGACGGTATTGCCAAAAATTCCTCTCTGCTGGAAACAGGTCTGCCAAGCAACCAGCCGCCATCTTGTGCCGACTGTTGAACAGGCTGCTGCCCATTCATCGGCTGCGGACGCTGCGGTTGTACCTGTTGCATCTGCATGTTTGGCAGGGAAGTGGAAAGACCCACCGTTCCCATGCCGCCGTAAGGATTGGCCGGCTGCTGCGGAACGTAGGGCGCTCCGGGTGTCGGGTAATAGCTCATAAAACATCCCTCCTTGTGCTCCCAGTGTACCGCATCGGCAGAAAACGAAAGACAACGAACGCCAAACGAAAGACAAAAAAAGAAAAGCACCCACACGGAAAAATCCGCATGAGCGCTTAACTGTTAAGGGCCTCACATTGGAAGCGAAAATAAAGTATCACATTTTGACTTGCAAGACAAGCGTTTCGGCAAAACTAGTGCGAATAAAACAAAAATCCCCCGCTTTGCCTACAAAGTACCCCGCGTGGCACGCAGGACTTCAATAAAGTGGGGGATTTTTACATATCCAGCATTTTTTCAATGCTTTTCAGCCGGTAGCCTATCGCCGTCCGGCTGTAATGTGTCTGTGCTGCAATGTCCGGCAGCGGGAGCCGCTCAACGTACCGCAGTAAGGCTATCTTACGGTCTACCCTCCCAAGCGGTGCGTTTTTGATAGCGGCTGTCATCTGCTGTCGGTCAAGTCCTTGCAGCGCAGCGGGCAGCACTACGCGAGCCGCCGCCACAGGCAGCACTGAGCCAGAAAGGCTGCGGCAACTGTCCTGCGTTGCGTACCATTTTGCCAATGCTGGCGAAACGGTGACATTTTGTCACCATTTTTGTAATGTCACGAAATTGCTCTTGTGCGGCGTACATTTTGTTGGTGTCAACAAAATGCTCGTATGTAGTGCTTGCCATGATAACCTCCTTACTGCTTTTGCAGTGCCTTCCGCATCTGGTCGAAGAAAAACTGAATCACTTTGCTCATGGTCTCCTCGGTGATAGCCCAGCTGACCAGCTTACCCCACCGGCTGTTGTTCAGATAGGTGCGCAGCATCTTGACACACCACGCCTTGCGCTCTGCGCCGCGCTTGGTGCCCTGAATCTCGTGCTCTGCCTGAGTGATGAGGTTGAGCACCAGATTTTTGACTGCCGCGCCATAGCCCAGACGGATACCGCCGATGGCGTAGAAAACGAGTCCACCCAGCATCAGGATGACGGCCACAGGAACCGGGATGATGCTCAAAATTTCATTGATTGCTTCCATGATTGGTAACTCCTTTCAAAAGATAGTTGTCGATGCTAGCCTTGCTTTTCTGCATCCCTTCGTGATTGTCCCCGGAGAGCTGAGCGTCCAGCAGATTCCGCACGCCATCAAGGGCCAAGCAAATCTCCTCGTCGATCGCGTCGAAGCGGGTGAGGTCGCGTTTTAAGGCCGCTGCGTGCTGAGACGAAATGCTTTCGACTGCGCCCAGCCGTTGCTCGATGGAGTCAAGCCGCTGGTTTTGCGCGGCGTCGGGGGCCTGCGCCTTTTTGATGTACTTGTGGATGATGTCCAAGACTTTGTCCAGCGTGACCGCTCCTGCACACACGCTGCCAACAACGCCCAGCACCCACAAAAGAGCCTGCTCTTTAGTCATGCGCCCTCCCGGAGACGGGTCAGACCCTTCTTCCTGATGATACGGGGGTAGTTGAGGGTGGTCACGTTGAGGTCTACGTTGCCGGAGATGCCCGGCACAGCGCCCTTGCTGGTGTGCTGGTGCGCATTGTACTTAAAGCTCACTTTGGGGGCCTTTCCGGTGTAATCGGCTAGCCAGACGTCGTAAGGCTTGAGCGCTGCGCCGCCCATATAAAGGCGGGAGTTGGCAAAGCTGGTATAGGTGTAGAGCTGAGCGTAAAAGCCCATCGCCTCGATACGGGCCAGCGCATAAGCCGTCAGGTCGGTGAGGGCCTGCTTTCCCAGTTGCTTGAGCTTATTGTCTTCTACGTCTACAGCCACCGGAAGGGTCAGCTCTTTCCCCCGCAGAGCTTCGGCCAGAAGGGCCAGCTCCTTATCTGCACCGGTGCGGCTGATGGCGTAGGTGTAGTAGTAGACGCCCACGTCCAGCCCAGCAGCCCGGGCGTTGCGGTAGTTATCCTCAAAGGTTGGGTCGATATACAGGCCGTCTGCCCGCTTGGAGAACTTTTTGTTGGTGGATACCGTCTTGAGCATGACGCCCTTGTAGCCAGCCGCTTTGACCTTGCGCCAGCCGTCGAGGGTGATTTTGCCCTGATAGCGGCTCACGTCGATGTATCGGTAAGGCAGCGGCCCGCCCCAGCCGGGGGGAGCGGAGACTTTGGTGTCCACTGTGGGCACCTCGGGAGAGGCATCTGCGAAGGGGCGGGAAGGGCCGAAAAGGCCCGCAAAGAGGCTGCTCAAAAACTCAAGAAAGCTCATACAACCACGTCCTTTCTCAGGCGTTGCTTTCGCCTACAATTTCCTCAAAGCCGCTCTTGATGAGAATGTCCTTCACCTTCGGCTTCAGCAGACGGGGGCAGCGCTCATACAGAGCCTTTGCCTCCTCCACAGTCTCAGCGGACATGATCTCCTGTGCCCATAACATAGCCATCATAAGTACCATCCTTTCGATTTTTTGTGTGATTTTATGCATAGACAATCTCCGACATTTCCATCAGACATTGCGTAAGCATTTCGTTCTTTTCCTGAAGCTCCGCGATTTTCTCGGAGTCAGTCTTCTCGACAGGTTCCGTCCAATCCAGATACTTTTCAGGAGCAGCTCGTACCTTTTCAAGGTCGATTTTGCTTTCATCGGCCACGATTTCCCGGTAGTCGCATTCCCATACCTGCTGTGCAGGCTGTGATTCGTCATACCACTGCTCCGTCCACTGGCCGTTGACACAGATAAAGACATACAGCGTATGGCCGTCACGTACAGACCGGACTGCGGGCTGCTCTGCATCGAAGCTTGCTTTCATGTGCTACAACTCCTTTCGTTTTATAGTTGCCTCATGCCACCTTGCTTTCAGTGGGACTTCCCCCTCTGCCGCAAGCGGCATTCACCCCCGGCGCAAGGTGTCAATCGGCGGCCAAGTAATCCCAGCTCCCGCCCCCAAGCCCGCTCCAGCAATTCACACACGACGCGCCCGCACCCAACCAGTACCGGAGAGAACCGCCTTGCAAGTATTCGCGCAGGGTGTTCTTGCTTGCGTTTCCACCGCCATAGACACGGTCGCCGACGCCTGTTTTATCTCCGGAGCCTTGCGTTGCAGGATACGTTATGCAGGTTTCCGGGTCGAAGCCGATGTCTCCAATCCAGAAATCGTCTGCAGGGAAGCTGCCGACTTTCTTGTAGTTCGCCAGAATCTCGGCGTAAGTCTTGGTATGCGCTACGCCAGCAGGACAGACGTATACGTCCTTGCCGTTACTGTCGTCAAAGGCGAGTACCGCATCACTGAGCACTTCATAGCCGCCCACAGCATACTCGATGCCCTGCACACGATAGGGGTGCTTAAGATCCGTATTGCTGCCGGGACTGCCATCATGGTGGCCGATGACCGCGTCTGTTGTGCCGCTGTGCCAGTGCATCGTAGACAGAGTGATAGGTGCGTTCAGGGTGTCAGACAGAGCAACAGGCATCGTGTCAAAAGCGTCGCAGTCCAGATACACAGCACTGGTCGTATCATCGATGGGTTCAATCTTGAGAATTTTGGCTTCGTCTGCATACTGATGGACAGTCGAAGCACTACGGTCATTATTGACAGTGCCGTCGCTGCCCTTAGAACCGTATCCAACAGAAACCCGGCTTCCGACCAGCAAGTTCTTCGCCTGCGCCGCTGTGACAGGGAAGTATGTCAGCTTCTCGCTTCGCTGTACAGCTGCGGGATACTGGAGATTATAGCCCGTGCATCCTGCGTACTTTTCCTGACTGGACTTCACTGCGTATTTGATAGAATTGAACAGAATTTGCCATGTGGCTCTCTCGCCGCCTGCGCCCTTATAGCCAGCGCCCTTCTTACCATAGTCTGTAATCAGGCTGTTATACGACTGGTTGTGTGCCGGAACGAGGTCGTACACGCTTCGCAGCAACCCATCCTCGCCCACGCCACTGAAGAACTTCGAGTGAATGACGTAGGGATATACGGTGTCGCCAGACTTGGCAGCGGCCCACGGGGTAAATCCGTCTCGCGGGGAGTCAGTGATAGACCACAGGATATAATCCGGGTCGCTGTCGTCCCACTTGACATAAGGAGTCATCTGGATGACGCCAACGTCCACAGTACCAGTCTTGCGGTAATTGTCGCTCAGATGCTCGATAGCGGTGGGGTAGGCGTGGCCGGAGGCATCCCTCTTGTAGTTGCAGTTGTACCACTTAAAAAGGGGAATGTCGGCATAGTCGTCCCGCCCATCGACAGTGTCGGTAGACGGCTCGCACACAAGGCCCGCGTTGTCGTCCAGTTTTTCGCAGTTGACGGTGGGGTTCGTGGCAAAGCGCGGGATTTTTACGGTGTAGACCTTTCCAGTACGGGGGAGCTTAAAGAGCACGTCAACGGCAATATCAATGGCGCTCGCGGTGGGGATGCCAAAGTTCAGCACAGCATTGTGTTCATCGCCGGAGTTTGTGACGGTCGGAGCGGCACCAGCGCCAAGGCCGGTCACAGTGCCGACCGCGACAGTGGCGGCAGGGCCAGTCTCACCGGTGTCACCTTTCTCGCCCCTGTCGCCCTTTTCGCCTTTGAAGTTACCACTAGCGATGCCGTCTTTCAACTCCTGCAAGCTGTCGGCGGCCTGCTGGGCGCTTGTAGACGCATTACCCGCACTGGTGGCAGCTTCATTGGCTGCGGTCTTTGCGGCTTCTGTGGCGGCATTTACCTGCTTGACAGCTTTGTCCCGGGCAGCATCGACGGCCTGCGTGGCGGTAGACTGCGTATCGGTCACGGCCTTTACTGCTGCGCTCTTAGCCGCTTCCATGTCGTTGAGGGCGCTGGCTTTGGCCGTGTCCACCGCAGCGGTCGCGGACGTCTGCTTGGCTGCCACAGCCTCCAGCGCATCGGATTTTGCAGAGCCGATTTTGTCCAGCGCGTCAGTGCGAAGTTCTTCTGTCTGCTGCCGGGCAGTTTCAGCCCGGGCCGCTGCGGTTTCAGCATTATCCCGAGAGGCTCCTGCCTGCTGTGCGGCCTGTTCCGAAGCGACGCGGTTCGCTTCCTGCTCCTTGACCCACTGCTCCTCCGTGCCGGTATACCCGTACTTGACGGCGATCGCGTAGGCGCTGTATGGGCCGATTTTCATTTTCTTGCTCATTTATATACCACCTCCAAATTGCCCTGTCCGTCGTCCTGCAAGGTGACGTCGTCGGTCAGATTGTCCGATACCACAAGCGACAGAGTACCGCTGTTGTTATCGTCTTCCAGATACAAAAAGCCTTTGCTCTCTGCTGCCTGTGCGGCAAGCTCTGCCTGACGAGTGGCTTCGGCAGCGCTGGTAGCGGAAGACAGGGCGTTTTTCTCGGCGCTCTCCGCGCTTACCAGTGCCGACGCCGCGCTCGCTACTGCTTTATCGGCAGATGCCCCGGCTCGCTCTGCCGCGTCCAGCGCTTCCGTTTTGGACTGCTCTGCCGATGCTGCCGATTCCTTCACGGCATCCACAAAAGCCTGCCATGCAGGCGTTCCCGGTTCAGGCTCTATGCCGTCCTCCGTGCCGGAGTTTGCGGCCACCCGGTAGCGCAAGTCTGCGCTGGTCACAGTCTTGGTGCCGTCGCTGCCCTCAAAAGTGATACACCCGTTGCCCGGCTGTGCGGTCACGCTGGCAGGCACGTCCACATAGCCGTCCACCACCAGCGAGGAGGGCGGGTCTTTGCCGTCCGGGGCGTGCCAGAAGCATCGGACGGCCAGCCCTTCCCACTCACCGGAAGCGGTAACAGCAAGGCGGTACACGCCCCGGTTCTTGGTGTAGCCGAAGCGAAGCATCTGCTCATAGCCTGCCAGCTTTGCAGCGCCGTTAGAGGTAAGAGATACGCCAAGCTCAATCATAAGTGTGCTCCTCTCTTATGCGGTGTAAGGCTCGCCGGTGACGTTTTCGTACTCTGCAGCAGTCAAGCGCTGACGCTCCACCAACAGCTTGACCATGTTTTTGTTCCAGTGGCCAGCGGTGTATGCGTCTTTGGGGGTGACGCTGCTTTCGATGGGCACGCCATCAAGGAGACACAGATAATCCACCAGTGAGGCGGTTTTTGCAGTGTCGGCATCACTGTTTAGAAAAAGAGAATTGAACGTATTCGCGTTCATTGGCGTACCTTCAACGATCGGCTCGTCGTTACGGACAAGAGTGACGACCTCTGATGTGCCGTTGGACTTTTTCATCGTCCAACGGCCCGGGTATTTTGCTTGTCTGTCAATAAACCGCATAATAGGGTTCACCTCCACATATAAGCTCAGAACAATAGATTGAATGGTCTTTAGCCATCGCTTCAATATCAAACAAAACCTTTTCCAACTGATTGACAATCGAAAAACGATAGCTGAAGCTTCCCGGAGTTTCAGGAGTGGAACTTTTCCCGCTGCATTTTGAACGAATGGAGGATATGTTGCTTAACCATCTAGCGCAGTCATCAGTAGTCAAGTAGTCATCTACGCCCCAGACTGTTTCCGTAGGCTCAATGACCGTAGCAGTGCCAGAGAAGAGAATCTTGCTGTCTCCATCGTAGTAAGCGCTGGCGTTGGCGATGTCGATAAGACCATTCTCTACCACCCACCCGGGTTCCACCGAGGGCGGATAGAAGTTGTTAACGGCGGACATATACAGCTGATACTCCACGCCCTTTTCGAGTGGGAGGTCTCCCATGTCAAGGGTCACGTCGTTGTAGCCCCGGATAAGCACCAGTGAGAGATCCACCAGCGGGGTATTATTTCCTGCTTTACGCAGGATAGCCCGGCTTATTCCGGCCACAAACCCCTTGATGCGGAAGGACATCGAGTGGAGCAGCAGGCCGGACTTTTTGGCGGTCAGCGGCACAAAGAACTCGGCGTGGGAGGGGTAGGCGTCCCACGATGGAATATCACCGTCTTGGTTTCTCGCTGTAACAACTTCTACTTTTTTTTGAACAATTTTTGCGGAATAATCTGCGCCAACGATTTCGGCAAGCTCCTTGATTCCGTTTTCGATGCGGTTGTAATCGGTGTAGCTGAGTGCGCCTTTCATGCCAGCGGCCCATTCTTGCTGCTCCTCTTCTGTCCATGTGCCGGTTCTGGCTTTGACAGCGATTTCTTTTACGCGGTCAATATCCGCTTGTGTGCGGTCTGTAATCCATGTTGCCATGTAATCACCTTTCAAAAAACTAATTTGCCATTAGCATCGATTTGTGTGGTTTCGGGCAGGGTAAACGAAGGATGTGCGCAATAATAGCGCAAATTAGGCCCAAAGGTAGCCGTATGACCCCACAATACTGAAAATCCAGAATTTCCGTCGATGACAGTGTCTTCAAGAGTTGTAACCATCCTACTCAGAAAATCTTTACGGTCGCTGGAATGGTAACCAGAGGCATACGCGGCACTATAAAGGTAAGGAGTTCGAGTGAACACGCGGCAGCTACCATCAGTGATAGCTGCATTATCGGCAGCAAGCATGGATTCCAATATGCCCTTGGCCTGCGGGAACGAAGTTCCTTCATTGTATTTATAGTCAGGAGAGTTCTTTGTCCAGCCAAAAACGTCATTGCCTTCGCAATCGCCTCCAAATTCATGCGCAGAAGGCAAAAATACAGCTTTAGACATAGTGCTCACCTTGCTGCTTCCAACAGAGAAATCCATAGCAGTAAAGCCGGGAGTGTAATAAAATGTAGTGCTGCCAATCGCTTCTTTTTGTGCCGAAGAGAAGGTATTGAGATACTCGCCATTAAGCCATGTATTTATATCGCTCTGTGCATAAGCAGACCAGCTGGAGTCCCAGCTCATAAGGGCTGGATAACGCTTACGAATCAAAAGCGTACGTCCTGCCCCGTTCAACTCGCTCTCATAGTCATGCTTGGCGACAATGAACTCCACGACGTTGCTACCTTCGTCCATAAGCACCGTCTTGCCCTCCGGAATATTGGAAAGATAATATTCAGTGGTGAGGAACGAACAGCTGGCAGAATTGCCACCAGCGGAAGCAGTAACGATAGTTGTGCCGGGGGAGTTCCATTTGACCTGACAGGTGGACTTTCCCTCTGTATTGGTAAGTACATGGAGGGAAACAATACCTTCGGGAGATGCAGACCAAGTGATTTTAGGAGAATCTTGGGAAGCGGGGGAAAGGACAGCGGTGATCACTACAGACTGTCCCCACTCGAGTGTCTCGTTGGATTTGTCTACAGTCAAAGACTTAACATCTGCCATCATATATCCTTCAAGTTTGCCTTTAAAGCATCCATTGTAGGTATAAGACACATTTGTCAGTAACAGAGTTGCGCTGTAATCGAACTGATGATGGATTTTCACGAAATCCAAAGCGTCCGTTGTGGGACTGGCTCGATATTCCAAAGTGGCTTTGCGCCGATTGGAAAGCACGCTGTAAGATTCCGTAAGGGCGTTTCGAGACTTTTCAAGCGTAGACTCAGAAAGAAGAGCATTGCTCAAGCTCTGAGATACGCCACGACCGGAAGGGTTTTCGGGGTAAGCGTATGTTTTGTTCCCAACAGAGGTCGTGACATTAAGAAGGTTTTGTGCGAAAGTGATTTCAGGCCAAGAATAATTGTTGAGAAGAGTGATGTCCTCAACATCCGTACCGGAGCCAAATTCATACGCCCGCTTGATGGTGATAACGCCATCTCGCGTCTGATATAGTGCCATGCCCGCTGCGTTGGCCGCAAGCTGCAAAATATCAGAGTTTTTATACGAAGAGCCATCCGAAGAGATGTCAGCAGAATAATCTTTCAGTTCGTCCGAAATATCGAATGTGATTTCATCTGCCTCCAACAGCTCCAAAGCGTCGTAACACATCTCATAGAGCGTACCGTATTTTCTGCCGGTGTAGGTGGTGGACATCAAGTAAAGAAAGGAGTCGCGGGCGGAAAAGCTTGCCTCAATACTGTTGGCGGGAACACTCCACTCCGACAGGAAGAACTTGCCACCATTGACCCACTCGACCTTACCATCAATATCCATGCCGTAGCGCACAGAGATGGGCTGACGTTCATAAATATATTTGTAGATGCCTTGAGGATTGACAGAATCCCATGTACGGTCGCTATTATCAAGGCTAAACGAAATACTTTCCTGTGAAAGCTGACCGGAAATCGGGTCACGAGAAGAGGTGTGACGAAAGGAAAGGATTTTCGTCTTGTCAAAAATCAGATATCGTCCAATTCTGAACCGTTCAATCCGGGCCTTGCGATTCGGAATGCACCAATCCAAAACTTCTACTTTAACGAAATCAAACCCGTTCAGCTCAATCTCCACATCAGAGGATACCGATGTATTCCCTGTAACGGTGACAGAATTAAGCTCTTGCGTGCCAAGATAAGAAGTGACTTTGAAGCTGGTAGCGTATTCGTTGAAAATAGACGACCAGATAATATTGACGCCCGGAACGGAAGATTTTACCTCACTGAAAAACATGGCAAAAAGGACAGGATGGTTAGAGGCGCTGAAGATTGTAGAGCTGACAAACCCGGTGTTTTCATACGGAGCAGAAGCGGGAACAACTTTGCAGCTTCCATCAAGCACACAAAGATTAGGCTCTCCTGTGCCATATTTTGTAAAGGAAGCCACTCCCGCCTGTGAAAGAGCATTCGCGCTTGCAAAAGCGCTCATAGCAGACGTGACGAACTCTGCCTTTTTGTTTACACCCGGTGCAGTGATGCCAACCGTTATCTCAACAAAAGTTTCCGGTACAAGTGTATCGTTGAACTTCTGCATCCATTTGTCGGTAGTTCTTTCCATACATTACACCTCAACAAGAGACAATTTTGCGCCAGTCCACCCCATAACACTGCCGTTGTTCGGGCTTCTGCGCCACATTCCGGCAGTTCGATCAGAAACATACATCTGCCGCGTCGTGTATCCTGCGGTCGCCTGATTGTAAAACCGAACAGAGCAGTAAAAATTAGCAGTAAATAGGCTTAGAATGGTAGCCCATTGCTTGGCAGTAAGATAATTCCAAGACATCGTGACTTTTGCTACGTCATTCCGTACGACAGCTCCAACGACTTTGCCTTGAACATTTCGTCCAGAGTCCACGATCGTGCTGGTAGTTCCCTCATAAGAGGACGGCTCCGGTAGCTCTACGCCGTTCACCGTAACCAGTGCAGGAATATTAGCCATCGAAACCGTCCTTTCTTAATAAGAGTAGACCTCAGTGCCCATAATGGATACGCCCCGGTCTTTCTTCACTTTATCAACAGAGGCGGCAATTTGCTTGCCGTCAAGGTATACGTTCACGTTCTGCTCTTTCAACAGCTCTTCACCGTAACGCTGCCAGATGTCGAGGAATGCGTTGTAGCAGCCGTTGTACACAGCGTCTCTCATGTCCTCAGAGCTTCCTCCGGCCGCAGAATAAGTACCACTATAAGAGGAGCTGGATGTCGAGGAATTGTAACTAGAGCTTCCAACGTACTGAGATGTATCGCTGTAACTACTGGTAGACCGGCCGCCGCCAAGTTTCGATACGATTCCAGCGATTGCAACACCAAGGGTCGCGGCAGCAGCAAGGGCTACGATTCCAGCGGGAAGTCCAAAAATCGTAGCGCTGAGGGCGGCACCCACAGCAGAAAGCATTCCTGCCACTGCGGTTCCGATGGTGCTTACCAGACTTGCAAACCCGGCAAAAATCGTCGGGAAAGAGCTGAGTAAACCACCAGAGAGCGCCGCACTGATGGCTTTAGCTGCCGTTGCGAGAGGAGACTTCACGTTTCCGAAAGCCTGCGTAATGCCGGAAAGCATCGTCTGAGTTTCAGCGGAAACCTTTCCAAAGTTTTGGGTCAGATTGTTCACCAGATTTTTCCCAATGGTAGCAGCGGTGTTCAGCAGAGAAGAAGCTTGGCTTTTCAATTCTTTGCTTAGTCTGCTTACAAGGTCGCTTGCAACGGACTTGGCGCGTTTACGCTGCTCATCGCCCATAGCACCCCAAATGCCAGCGGCGATCGTAGTGCCGACTGTTTTCCAATCGCCGCTCTGCGCGGCCTGAATGAAAGTTTGCGCCGTACCGAAGAAGTCGGTCTTGAGGTTGTTATCGAGTTCGGCCCACTTAGAGTCTAGCCCGGAAATGATGCCGTTGACGTAGCTTGTGCCGCAGTCAATGCCATAGTTTGCCATCTCTTCGCCCTTGAGCTTGGTGGCGTCTACGAGTTTATTCATAGCATCGTTGACATAACCGAGAGAGCCAGTGATACCGTTTGCAAGGCCTTGAACGACATAAACACCGATTTGGTGAAACACTTGCGAAGGAGAATGAATTTCAAGCGCATCTTTGAAGCCATTGACAAAACCATCAGTGAAGCTCTTAATACCATTTGTAACGGTACTCCATGCATCTTTTAGGCCGTTGATTAGGCCATCCCAGATGAATTTTCCAAGCTTTCTCAATTCGTCAGGAAGCTTTTTGAACTCGCCGACAATAGACGAAATGATTTTTGGAACTTCAACAACAACGAAAGCTATCATGCGCTCCCGCCATTTAGAAATAACGTCAAGAGCTTTGAGGATTGCGGTCCAAATATTCCCCGGCAATTCTTCAAAAAACTTAACAACAGACGAAACGATTTTTGGAACTTCGGTTGTTACAGTAACGACCATGTTTCCGACCCACTCCCCGATTTTGCCGACGGCAAAGCCAAGGGCATAGCCGATTTTTTCAGGAAGAGAGCCGAACCACTCGCCAATGCTATTTATGACATCTCCAACCTTTCCGGGAAGAGAAGCCATAAAATCAATGGCCGCATTCCACTTGGTAACGATAATTTGCTTGATGGCTTCAATGCGCTGCTCAAAAACATTTTCGACATAATGCATTTTAATGTCGGCTTCTGCGGCAGCATCTGTTTTTTCACCGCTCTCTTTAGCACCCCATTTGATACCAGCCCAGTGAAGAACAAGGCCAATACCGACACCAGCAGCAGCAACGGCTCCAGCAACAGGAAGACTTGCACCAACAAGTAATGCAACGCCAGCACCAGCAACGCCGCCAAAAATCCCCATCAGAACAGTAATGATAGTGTCAAGAACGGGAAATTCTTTCAGCTTTTCGCCAAGCGAGAATGTAATTCCCGCAAAGGTAATAAGACCTGCAAGACCGATAGAAAGCGTTGCGGCTGTGCCAGCGGCTGCTCCAAGATTGGTGAGCAGTGTGATACCAGTAATAGAACCGAATGCCGTTGTTAAAGCAGCCTGAATCCATGTGCTTGCATCGCCAAGATTGGCTTCGCCGGTGCCAAGCGCATAAGTAAGGCCTGCAAGGCTTGCCACAAAAGCGATGCCCATGCCAAGCGTAATGCCATCTGCGCCCATTGTGCGCCAAAGAACAAAAGAGCCAAACGCAGCAGACACCACTTCGCCTAAAAGCTCAAGAGGATTTCCACTAGATGCGTAGCCTTTTGCAAAACTGAATACTAACGACGCTTCGACAACAACTGTTGCAATCGAAAGGGCCAACTTTTGCAATTCTGTCATCTTGGAAATTGCTGTCGCAATGTCCGTCAGAAAATCAACAATTTTCCACAACGCAAGTGCGGCAGTGATAGCACCAATAATCGGTAGCATATCTTTGATTTTCTGCTTGATAGCGTCAATCTGCTTTGCGAACTCTTCGTTGTACTGCTTGAACATATCGTAGCCGGACAGGTCTACATCGCCCAAGATGTTGCCAGAAGATGCGCCACTGCCAGAACCGGAGCTTCCCTGTGTGGGGTCAATGATGTTCAGTTCATCAAACCCCATCGTGTAGTCCTTAAGGGCTTTGGCAGCTTTCTTGGTGGAGTCTGCCGTGTCATCCATTGCGTCGCCGATGCCGCCAACACTGTCAGCGCTCTTGGTGAAATCAGTGAACACGACCTTCACACCCATCAGCTTTGCCACCCACTCAACAAATTCTCGAATGAGCTGAACAGCGGCAATCAGCGGAGGGAGAATGGATTTTAGGGCAGGGTAGAGCAGAGAGCCAACAGACTTCGCCAGCATATCCAGCTGCGCTTTCAGAATCTTAATCTGGTTCGCAGGGCTTTGGATGGTCTGTGCAAGGTTGCCCTGCACGTTGGCAGTCTGCTTCATAATGGCAATGTAACGCAGAACCGCCTTATCTGCCTGAGACAGGCTAGAAACCTGCTTGTTAAAGCCCAAAGCAAGAAGTTCCTGCTGTAACCGTGCCTGAGACAGGTCAACGCCCAAACGGCGAATAGGCTCAATCTCGCCAGAGATTGCGGAGGACATTGCGGTAAAGGTTTCTGCAACGTCCTTGTTCCAATAGGAGCCTTCGTCATAGGCAAGCTGAGTCAGGTTCTTGGACAGAACGTATGCTTTGTCGCTGGCCAGCCCAAACGAAGTGCCCAAGCTCTGGATGGTAGCCATGTAGGTCATTGCTTTGGTTGGGTCAACGCCAAGCAAGCCCTGCATCTTGCTAATGAGCGTATCGGCTTCACCGCTCAAATTGCCCATAGCATTATGAAACAGGTCTGTTGCTTCATAGAAGTCATTAAACTTCGCAACAGCGTTGCCAAGATACTCAGCGATAGCTTTCAACGAAACCAGCTTTGCCATGTTCCGCATAAAGCCGTTCATCTGATTGGACAGGCTGAGGTAACTCTTGCGCTGCTTTTCGTTGGCAGCGGTCACACGGTTAGCCTGTGTAACCACCTTGCTCAACTGCGAAGGGAGCTTTGCAAATGCGTTGCCCACCTTGTCAAGCTGAGATGCAAGGGGAGTAATAGCAGCGGAAATCTTCTGGCAAGAACTTGCAAAAGAATCAAGGTCAGCCGCTTTTAGCTTTTCGGTCAGGTCTGGAACCTTTCCAATCGCATTAAAAGCACTGCCAAGAGCTTTAAGGCTCGATGCGTCCAGAATGGACAATGGAGCCAAAGCGTTAGTAAGCTGAGTAATGCTTCCAGACATGGAGTAAAAGTCCACGCCGTTTAGGCCAGACACAGCCGCAGGGATCTTCTTGATCGCGTTCACGACCGTGTTGATGCTCTTTGTGCTTGCGGTCGTGTTGACGCTGGAAAGCCCATTCAAAAAGCTGGTAATTTTGTCCAGCCCGGACATTCCAGCGGATACCTGTTTCAGCGTTGCAATGGAACTAGCCAGCTTATCAAGGCTGTTCACAACCTTCGTGACATTGCCCTTTGTGCGCAAATTAGAAATGGCGGCAGTAAGCTTGTCGATATTAAGCTCTGCGCCCTGCGATTCCGCAGAAATCTCTACGGATAAGCTCGTAATATCAACATCAGCCATCACTACCACCATCACTTTCCATCATAGAGAACATCATTCTCTTGATTCGCTCCTGCGCCTCAACTGCGCGTTGGTATTCATACTCGTCTTTCTCCTTTTGGGTAAGGGGAATCGGCCTATCCATGTACTTGATGGGACTAGACCCTTTCTTACGGAACATATTGCCAACCGTAGAGGAAAGCGCAGATGCCATGTAAAAGCCATTTCTCCACGCTTCTGCGTTGGCTCTGCGTTCCCGCAGCTCCTCTGCGTCACGGTAGACCTTCGCCAGCCAGACATCGCCGTACCAGAACTGGTCGTAGGTCATGCCGATGGAGATGTAATAGGCTTCTACATCGTGGAACAGATTGGAGAAGGAGAATGGCTCTCCCTCTCCGTCTGTTTCCTGAGATTGTGCAGTTACACAATCTCCCACGTTGCGTTTTTTGCGGTCTTGTCCTCAGTGTCAGTTGCCAGCAGAGACTTGGAAGCGTCCATGAACATCTCAAGCAGAATGCCCATCAGGTCTTCCTTCTCCTCGATGTGCTGGAACATCTCGTCCACGACCTTGCGCTTGATGCCCTTGTTCCGTGCGATGAAAGCACCGTAGAACAGGGCACGGGAATTGGACAGCAGATTGGTCATCTGGGTGTACTGGCCAATCTGAAAACCTGCGCGTTCGGTGGCTTCCACACTGTCACGGGTGAAAGTCAGCTCATAAGTGTTCTTGCCATCAGGGGAATGAAAGTTGATAACCTTAGCAGCCATAATAAATGCTCTCCTTTATAAATAAGGGCAGAACCAAATCCGATGTTCAGTTCTGCCCGGTTTGATTGATTTGATTTTTGCGGTTTAACCGCCAGTGACAGTCAGGGTCTCGCTGAACTCAGGCTTCTTGGTGAAGATGCAGTTGATGGTCATTTCCACAACCTCGTCAACACCAAAGCCGGACAGGCCAACCTGATGCATACCCTGCCAAGTGAAGCCGGAGCCGTCCTGCATCTTCAGGGCGTAGTACTTCACGGCGTTGCTATCGGAAGTCTCATCATAGCCAGCTTCCTTGACCTTCTTGTAGTCAGTCTTGTTGTAGTTGGCAGTGAAAGACTTGGTGTCGCTCTGGATGATGCCAAAGATATTGACCTGCATGGGGTCAGACAAAGTGGTGGCATCCAGAAGGTTAGGCTCGGAGATCAGGTCGGGTACATCCTTGATGTCGCACAGCTTCGTCAGAGCGGTTGCGCTGTCGCCACAATACAGGGTGGTATTCAGACCGGAGATAGCAGTACTCATAGAATGTTTACCTCCTTAGTTTCGGTAAACCATTCCGTCCTCTCCGATTGTTGCCCCATAGCTGCAATCAATCCGATAGACGGAATTGTTGTACAGCCCATTCAACGGGGCAAACGATTTGCGATAAAATTTAAGCGGTTCAAGAACAGAATCCACGATTCCAACAATGGAACGTGCTTCTGCAATGCGTCCGGTGTCCTTATTGGAGTAGACACGCACACGCAGGGAAACGGCGGCGTACTTGCTGTAACCAGCAGAATCGATGTGTACAGGAAGATTGCTGTTTTCCTCTATCTGCACACAAGGAAACTTTTTGACGTTGCTGTCATTGATTTCACCAGTGACGAAAATGCCGGGAACTTGCTTTCGCAGTTCCTTAGCAACAGCCGTGAAGATAGAATTGAAATAATCGATCAACTATTCCAAACCTCCCTCCAAGTTGCTTCGACTTGAGAAGCCATTTCCTCAACAGCTCCCCACATAGCCATAGCTGGCTCGTTGCCATCGGTGTAATTCAACTGGCCTTTACCATCTACCTGTTTGACAGGCGTACCGGCATTGCCAGATTCTCCGTAGTAGTACCATCTGCGGTTTGCGCCTTGCCCTTTTCCGTATGAGCCGTGTGCACCAACACCGGGCGGTAGTTCACCGCCATACCCGTTGTGATGTGCGCCAGTGCCAAATTCGATAAAGGCAACTGCTTTGCCCTCTGCAACGATGGTGCAAGTCTTGTCTTTTTGGTTGACATGACATTTCACGTCATTGGAGCCAGCGTATTCCGCATTAGCGAAACGCACCTTTGCGACTTCAAACCCCAACCATGAAAGACGAAAAGCAAGCGCTCTAGCCTTTTTGTTCAGGGTGGTCTTGTACTCCTGTATCTGACGTTCCGCATCACGAAGTCCGGCATCGCTAAACCTCACTTTAATTTTCACTTGCAGCCACCTCTTTCAACGCATACAACGTGTCCGTGATATGCTCTGCGACCTTGACCACAATGTAATTGAAAGGTTTTGAAACGTCCGTCTGAAACCAGACGTGCGTACCTTCATAAAGCGGTGTGTTGTGCTTCTTGCTGGACGAACTGACAACGTAGCTGTAATCCGTGAACGCTCCAAAAGGGCTTGCTTCCGCAGAACCAGTAGGAGGGCTGACGTTCAGCATCAGCTTTGCAGGGTCGCTCCACGATTCGTATGCGGATTCGCCAGTCTCGTTTCCCCACTCGTCCACAACAGGCGTTTTCTCTCCGACCGGGTTTGAATACCACAGAGGGCGCTTATCCAGCGGGCTTCCATTGAACATCAGCCGATAACACCTACTCTCGGAACCACTTCATTCAGCAGGGACTGCGCCACATCGGAGCTTTCCCACACACGAGTAATGCCGTTGTTGGTATAGCTCGTCTGTCCGTTTGCGCCGATGTGGTTGTACAGTTCCGCTGCAATGCGTATCTGCAACGGCTGATACTGCGAGGGCAACTCGTCCGGTCTGTTACCGAATGGGTAGCCCTGCGCAAATATTTTGTCTTTGGCGAAATCAAGCAGCAGATCGAAGAGTGGGTAGTCCTCGTCCGTGATTTCACGGTCAAGTGCTGGGGCGATGTACTGTCCTAGCTTGACTGCCGCTTCGGAATACTGGTCTCCCATGCTGCTTTCCTCCTTTCGCCTTAGTAAGCCTTGATGCAGTACACAGCGTCCATGCGCTCAAAGGACGGCAGGACGATTTCGGAAGCATAGACGTTGGCGTTGACCGGGTGAATGGTCAACTCAGTAGTAATAGCAACGCCAGTGTTCACGATGGACACGGATGCACCAGACTGGCCAGACAGCAGGTCGGCTTCCTCAGGAGTAGTGCCGTACCAAGTGCTGCCCAGAGCGCCGGACGGAGCAACCACAACCATGCCATCGGGCAGGTACTTTTCGCTTGCGCTGTACTGGTCTGCCTTGAACATCTTGTCGTACAGATGAATGGTCAGGCCAGTTGCGGACTCGATAATCTGCCGTGCCTCGCTGTCCAGCAGAACGGCGTTTGCCTTTGCTGTGACGGTCATGAACCGATTCTTCACCTCATCCGCAGCGATCATGTTGCGGAAGGTGGCGGTGTTCATGTACACCTCAGTCACGACCTCGCCAACGCTTGCAAGAACAGCGTCCTTTGCGGCATTCAGGTCAGCAATGGGGGTGGCGGTGGTGACGTTCCACTTGGACTTTGCGGCAGAAACTTCCTTGTAGTTGGTGGACTTCCAAGTGCCGTCCGGGTCGTAGTTGTAGGTATAGTTCACGCCGTTTGCCTTGATGGTGATGCCGGGAACGCCATTGGTGGGAGCCAGAAGCTGCCAGATCATGCGCTCAGGAACGATACGAGCGCCAGTGATAAGCTGTGCGGTATCATCGTACAGACGGTTCATCACGTCACGAGCATAGGGGTCGTTGCTGTCCAGAACACGCAGGATTTCCTGACGGTCTTTCTCACCCAGATGGTAGCCCTCACGGAAGAACGGCATCTCGGTCTCATCGAACTTGAAGCCCTCACGGGTGCGGAACGTAGCCTTTGCATCAAATGCGCTGGGCATCAGAGAAACGCCAACGCCCTTGTGACCACGCAGCCACTTCAGGTCGAGACCAGCCTTCTTCTTTGCGGGGAACAGCGCGTCAGATGCAAAGGGCATCGCGTTGGTGGGGTCGTTCGTCCAATAGGCGGCAATCGCAGCCGGGGCAAAGACTTCCTTAAGATTCAGTGCCATGTTGTTTTACCTCCTATTAAGCGTTCACACTGATGTTGTCACGGCAGAAGATGCCGGGGACGGCGGTCTTGAGTGCCTTGATTGCGTCAGCGTCAAAGGTGAAGCCGGAACTTGCCGCTGCCTTCTTGGTGTCGATAACACCACGAATCAGCAGGGAAGCGTTGGGGTTCTCTGCCGGGTCAACGTCATAAAGTAGGATGCCGTCAGCGTTGATGGTCTTAGAATCAGTCTCGCCAGCAGCAACAGCTTTCTTGCCAGCCAGCGTCATGGGATAGCCAGCCTTAACCGCAGCAGTTTCAGTCACGGTAAAGGGGATGGCGGTGTAGTCATTGGAAGCAAGAATGGTATCGTTGATTCCGTTGACCGTGTTTCGGGTAAACTCCATGTTTTCCTCCTTGTTAATGGAAAGCACTCATTGCGTCACTCGATGCCTTAGAAGTATTTGCGTTCTGCTGTGCAAGGCTCTTAGCAAACGCCACGCCTTCACTGTCAGAGCCGCCATTGCCATCCGCGCCCGGAGGTGTGGGCATATCCTTCAGCAGAGAAGCCTTGTATGCGGTGTCGTGGGCGGTCATAAACTCCGACTGGAACTTAAACACCTTGTCCATGTCGCCGTCAGCCAGTGCAGATGCAGCCTTGTTGGCAAGTTCAGCGTCATAGCCCTGTGCAACGAACTTCTCACGGTAAGATGCAAGGGTCTTTTCCTTGACGAGGTTCTCCTTGTCGGCAGTCAGGGCATCAATCTGCTTCTGCATCTCTGCCAGCTTGTCAGCCTGTTCCTGCGCGGCATTCTCGTCATCGGTACGCTTTGCCTTGAGCTGCTTCTTGTACTCGGCAGCTTCGCCGTTTGCTTTCGTCACGGCGTTGCGCAGCTTCTCAACCTCTGCGCTAGGGTCTGCAACCTTTTCAAGCGCAGAAATGATTTCATCAGCGGTCATGCCCTCTTTGTAGGCATCACCAAGTAACGCTTTGTAGTTCATATCGTTAATTTCCTCCTGCGTTTTTTTACCGTTGCTTCCCTGCAACGCTGCGAAATTTGTATCCCGGCTTCCCTGCCGTATTTATAACAAAGGGTTATTCGCCCTCTGTTTCTTTATTGGTATCAGTAGACTGTTTGTCTGCCATGTTCCCGGCATTTGTGCCAGTAACATCCTGTTTAGGTTGTTCCTGTGGCTTCGGTGCTTTCCCATCTTCGCCCAGCTTGCCAGCGGCAATCAGGAAGGGCTTGCTCATCTCATAAGCAGCCTGCGGATCAGGGAACAAACCGGGCGTAGTAAACGCCAACTGCGGGTCAATGGTCTGCTGCAACATCTGTGCAAAAATCTGAACCTTGCTCTGCTGATTATCGTACTGACGGCGTGGCAGTTTGATGTTGATGTCACTTGCCATCAGCTTAGAACCAGCCGTGTCACGCAAAATTTTCAGCATCACAGACAGGCTTTGGCGCTCAGCATACTTGAACATATTCTCGTACTGCTGCGCCCTTGCTTCGGTGTGATTCCAACCATTACGGACGATAACTGCGCCCACATTGTCGGACGTTGCGTTCTCGCTGCCAGTGGCACTAGGCATGGCAGTCAGACTGCGGTACACGTTCAGCATGGAATCAAGCAGGGTCTGGCTCTGCTGCTGGTCAAGCTCGTTTGCAATCTGCGATACAGAAGCGGGCAGACCAGAAGTGGATTTCAAGCACATTGCGCCAAGTTCCTTCACTTGGTCAAGCGCGTCCTTGTCCACAAGGCAGTTGGTAAACACCATGATGGACTGGATGAACTGCGCCACACCGTCCAAACGGTTGCTTTCAAGGTCGTTGATTGCATCCAGCACAGGGATTGCAGGTTCAAACAGCCCCATCCGCTCCGGGTTCAGCTTGTATTCGACCATCGGCAACATCCCGAGAGAGTGATTCTCAGACTTTGTGACCTTGCCGTTGTCGATTTCAAAGTACTGGTTTGGCGTATACACGCAAATCAGGTCGTTCAGGTCATTTTGATAATTGCGTGGGATGTGCAGCACGTTGGCGATAGGCTTGTGCCCGATGCCGGAGTTGTAAATCACATACGCCATGTCCGGGTCGGGAACATCCACCAGCAGGGGCGTTTCGTCCGGGTAGTTGCCGCCGTACCCTTTGTCGGGAAGAACGATGCGGTATCCCTGTCCGCACTCCAGCATCCACTGCCAAAGACGCCGATCAAGCGCGTCCTTGCCCTCATACTGCAAAGCGTTTGACAGGCGGGCGATTTCCTCACCGTCACCTGTTGCCGTTTCAGACCGCACATAAGAGCAAGGAGTGCCGCTCATGTAGCCGGTGTAGAATCCCACGCACTCGTTGGCATGGTTCTCTACAATGCGATTGGTAATTTCAGCGTGGTACTCCTTCGTGCGGTGGAGGACAGGCTGACTACCCAAGTAGTAGTTGTGCAAAAAGCGAATTTCGTTCTTGTTCAGCAGATGAATAGGCTCTGCCTTGCCCATGACCACTTTCAGCACGTTCGGCCGATTGATTTCCGTCTCCGGCGTTTCAATCGGTCTACGTCCAGTCAACGGCTCATTCAGAAAGCCACCAACAACCATCTGATACTCAGCCATGCGTTCCTCCTTTCAGGCAAAATAAAAAGCGCAGCAAGACAAACCTGTTAAGGTCTATCTCACTGCGCCAAAACTGCGCTTCAAAAGCTATTCAATTATGCAACTTCTTGAAATATTTTGCGTCATCGCCTTCTAATGAACCGCCACTCTTGATAATTGCAAAGCAGATTTCGCTATATGCAGAATCAAAATCTCTTGCACGAATAAGGCGTAGCGCATTTTTTAAGTAAATATCACATGGGTATTCGTTCAATTTTTCTTTTTTGAACTTCTTGCCAAACATCGTTCCCTCATTTTTCCGGTGGATGGATGATTTTCACCCATCCTTCCTTTGTGTCTCCTTCGATAACACCCTTGCATCTGTCGCACTTGAAATGGTATCGTCCGTCTACTTCGCCAAGATAGCGGTTGCAGCGGACGTTCTTATAGATGGGATTCTGCCTGATACAAGGGCAACAGATTCTAACTAGCATGAGCGCTCCTTTCGTTGGATTTCTGGAAACAGGCTGTTAAGCACAGACCTGTTGGAAGCTACTGGAAAACTGTTCGCACTACCAGTCGTGCTAGGCTCTGACTTGTCGGGTGCCGAGAGCCACGATTTGCTCCAGCCGGGGCAAATCGCTGATGGGCACAGAGGATGGATTTGAACCAACGACCTTCGGGTTATGAGTCCGACGAGCTACCAGACTGCTCCACTCTGTGTCATGTACCCGGATTGATTGGTTAACCGCCGCTCTTTGCAATGTCATGTCTAAACATTGCATCGAGAGCCGGGAGTAGCGGTGGAGGATTCGGAGAATAGAAAGCCAAGCAAAGAAGATGGTTGTGCTGCGTAACGGAATCGAACCGTTGCTTGCCAGCTGTGGGGGAGACAGGCTGGCATTCCCCTTACAATTGGAAACGCAACATATAAAGCCCGGTGAAGGCGAAAGAGTGAGAAAACCTTCACCGGTGAAAGGAGGAATATGCCTATTGACGCCCAAGCAAGTAAAAATAACAAAACCTTGCTGCGCTGGGCTATTCCTTAGAGGAAGCTGCAAATCTTCCTGCGTACATTATAAGCCTTGTCAAGTGGTGAAATCAAATAAATAGACCCAGCGAACACAATATATTGTGTTTTTAATCAAAAAGGCCTCTTGACAGGCTCAATTTTACTGATTCCGTTATACAATTCATCGGCAAGCTGTGCCAGACTGTCCGGGGCATCATCGTGTGGAACTTTTCCAAGCTGTGTGAACATCGTCACCTGTTCCATAAACGCCTTGTACTCTTTCGACTGATGCTTCTCGTCAAGAAAATAGAACCTTTTGATGTCCGGCGCATACTGGATAATTCTTGACAGCTTGCTTTGCCCACTAGGTGCACGTTGGCTGCGGACAGAGCAGTGATACCCCTGCTGCCGGAGCTGGCTGTCCACCACGTCACAATATTCATCACCGCCGTTGTTGGCTTCGCCACGCACCACGTTGATTTTATGCTGGATGATTTTTCCCACGACTTCCGGTCTGGTCACGGTCTTATCGCCATTGTTGAACACAAGGTCAGGGATGAACACAGCATCACCGTACACATAGGCGATAGGACAGGCCGTGAAGTCGCCGCCGCCCCATGCAATATCCATGACCATGAGCTTGCGATCAGGCTCTCCGTCAGGCAGAACGCCGTTGAAATACCGCAGTTCATCGGCAGGGAAGAGCAGACCTTCACGCTCAACAGGTTGGTTCATGTACAGTGCTTTCCAACTCATTTCATCCATGACTTCACGTTGCTTACGAAGCGTTTCCGTACTGTATCCAACACCATAGTCATAATCGAAGTTGGATTCGTCTTTTTCGTTCATTGCTGGCATAACAATGAATCTGTTCCTGTCGGAATCGCCGTAGTTTTGCTCTAATCGTCCGATAACATCATGGACAGACCAGCGTGTAGCAATGTGCAGTTCCTTGCACTTGTTGCCGATTTTACGCTGTCTAAGGTCGGTAGTGTACGTTTCCCACAGCTTATCAAGACGGGGTTTGGAAAGCGCCACTTCGATACCGGACACAAGGTCATCGCAGTAGAGAAGCGTAGATGCGCGATACAAACCAGCATTACCAGTGCCAATAGACGTAAATTCCAGCGTTTCAAAGCGCTTTCTCTTGCCCAAGTCGATGCGACAGTCCTTCGCATTTGTGTTTGACACCGTAACATCCGGGAAAACATCATTCCACAGATATTCTCCGTCCTTGTCGAATATACGCAAGCACTCGTCATAAACGCCACGCACAAAGCTGTTCGAGTGAGAACCTGTAAGCATCGGTTCGTCAGGGCTTCTTCCACCAAGCCATGTCAGATAGAAAATAGCCAGAGCCGTCTTACCACAGCCGGGGGGCATCGAGATTGCCAACAAGTCTAGCCTGTCATCTGCAAGGTCTTGCAAGGCATTCGCAACGGTCTTTAGCACCTTTCTTCGTGGCTGATAGAACTTCTTCTCCGGCGCACGATTCCATTCAAGGTAGATGCAATAGCTGTCAAACACATCTTTTGCTTCAAACAGGTACGTCCGGCCGATAATGTCATAAACTTTCGCCACGTCCTCGCCTGTTTTCATCTTTCCCATCATGGCTGCGCAGACGGAACGTAGCTCACCAGAGTATTTGTAGGCATCGAACCGCTTGTCCTGTGGCAGAGCGTCTCTCAGGTTCACCACCGCCTGAAACCAGTCCTCGTAGACCTGCGCTTCGGTCGGATTCTGCTTTGCATACGCTTTGATGCTGTCAATGATGGCGATACACTGCTTTGGCTGCATAAAAAATAGGCACCCCCTACCTGAAAATGTAAAGAGTGCCTACAACTGCACAAAAATCAAATATTCGGTTTTATAGCTTCATTCCAGAAAATTATTTGCTAAAATTCATCTTAATAAATGGATTGTTCAGTTTATTTGACTTCTTCCGCAAGCTGATTGAGCCTGCGCTTCAACTCGTCCGCATCGTAGTACAAGGCGTCTGCGACGTAATTGAGAATATCGGGCTTGTCGGTGTAATCACGCAACATTTCAATGAGCTTCAAGCTCTGATCTGACAATTTTACGGTTTTCATGTCGTTTTCCTTTCGGTTTTATTCTCCAGCTTTGAAATTGTAAATCGGCTTAATATGCTTTACAATATCAACGGTTGGAGAGATTGCGTTGATGATCTCCTGCGCTGGCTTATATGCCATCGGGCATTCATCCAACGTGGATTCATCGGCTGACGTAGTATAAATTCCATTCATTTGCTTTTGGTATTCCTCAACGCTGAATGCTTTTTTAGCCGCTGTTCTGCTATATAGTCTGCCAGCACCATGTGGTGCAGAAAAATTCCAATCAGGATTGCCCTTACCAACGCAAATAAGGCTTCCGTCTCTCATATTAAGAGGAATAATCAGCTTCTCACCCTCTCTAGCGGATACAGAGCCTTTTCGGATAATATCATCCGATTCATCAATGTAGTTATGAATGGTTTCAAAGAAGGACGCATGGGTCAGCATAGAATTGATTCCAACGCCGTCTAAAATGGTATGCATAATTCTTGCTCTGTTCATCCTCGCAAAAGCCTGACAAATTCGCATATCATTAAGGTAGGAATCACGTTCTTCGCCTTCAAGATAGCAAAGTTCATTCGGAATATCAGGGAACTGAACATCCAATTCTTTGATTTTTTGCGAGATTTCTTGTTCACGACCCTGCGCTTTCAGTTCCGCAATTAGATGTTCCGTAGCGTCTTTTCTTTTATTCTTTCCTTTAAGATTTGAAATGGCTACGCTTTGATGATATTCTGCGACTTGCTTCCCAAGATTTCTGCTTCCAGTATGGATAACAAGGTACTGGTTTTTTTCTTCATCTTCGTCCAGCTCGATAAAATGATTGCCACCGCCCAAAGTACCCATGCTACGAAGAATCCAGTCAACATTATGTAGGCTATCTTTGCAATCAAGCTGGCCAAGGAAAGAATCCGACATTTTCTGCGATTCGTGAACATTCATTCCAGCCGGAACTCGTTCTCTGATTACTTTATCTAACTTTTTCGGGTCGATGTGTTCAATTCCAAGTTCAGCGACAAGCATTCCGCAGCCAATGTCCACGCCTACAATATTCGGAATGACTTTCTTGCCCAAGTTTGCCGTAAACCCAATTACACACCCGGAACCAGCATGAACATCTGGCATAATTCGAATTTTGCATCCGTCAACAAAGCTCTGATTACAAAGCGTTAAAATCTGCTCAGATGCCTTATCTTCAATATTGTCCGTAAACACCTTTGCAGACGCATATTTTCCTTCAATCGTTTTCAACTTGTTCTCCTTTCTCATTCAGTTTTATTCTAGGTTGCGAATAATGTCACCTGTTCTGTTCAGCAATCCGATACCATGTCTGGCGGGTTACGCCAAGCTGTTTGGCAGCGTCCGTGACCGTGAGAATGCGCTTCTCCACCTGCTCATGGAGAACGTCAAAGAGGTTGCGGTCATACTCGGTTGGTTTGCGACCTTCTTTGTAATCGGGACGCTGGCTAGCAATCTTCTTGCCCTCTCTGGTACGTTCAACAATCATGTCACGCTCAAACTCGGCGAATGCAAGCATCACCGTGCGAATAACCTTGCCGGTGGGGGAGTTGTTCATAACCCCCATGTTCAGGATGTTCACAGAAACGCCCTTATCAATGAACTGGTCTATCAATTCAAGACCATTCTTAGCGGAACGGGCAATACGGTCAAGCTTCGCCACGATCAGCGTATCTCCCGGCTGGATTTCAGCCATTAGCTTGTCTAGTTCCGGGCGATGCAGCTTCGTTCCGGTGTAAACGTCCGAAAAGATTTTCTGCGCTCCGTTGGCTTTCAGAAGTTCCGACTGGGCTTCAAGACTGTTACCGTCAATCGCCTGTCCAGCGGAACTGACACGAGCGTAACCGTAGATCATTTTCCCTCACTCGCTTCCTTTGCTTTTCTTGTAAAGTATTCTGTCTTAAACTCATCCAAGCCATCATCAAGAATATATCTTTCGTTGCAATCTGGGTCAACTGGTTCAAGAACGATGCGATAGCCTAAAAGCCAACAAAATCTTGCCAAAATTCTAACAGTAAGACCATCACCTCTTAAACGCTGCGTAACGAAAGAACTAGTTTTTTCTTTCCCACCAATTTCGTGCGCCCAATAAGTCTTGGTTTTGCTTTTATCTCTTTTTTGTTCCTTTTCTATAAGTTCTCTTACCACTTCATTGCTCTGCATAAGGCTCCCTCTCTTTCTTTAAGCCAATTATAAACTTTTTAGTGTTCGTTGTCAAGAACTTTTTAGTGTTGCGATTTATTTTTTACTATCAATAGGGTGGTCAAACGGCTGTAAACTTTTTCGTTGCTTTACAAACTGTATACTTGAATAGTAGCCTTACGAATTATCGAAAAATAATTTTCAAGTTACTATCACTATGGTAAACTAATCCGTTTACGGAAATGCTATCAAATAACGTAAATTTACGTTAGAATGAGTAAAAACCAGAAATATCTGATGCAGATTATACAAATTGGGCTGTTGACAACTATATACCAAGCGTCTATAATCTAAGACAGCAGAACACACGATGAATCAGCCAACAACGGCAGATTTATCCTTTGTGGCATAAAAAATAGGCCGTCAGCCCCACCGACCAAAGTAGTACTGACGACCTATTCCACCACAAAACAGAAGCTGCGCAACCAAGGGCGCAGTCTCGGTTTCTGTCAATTATTATAGCAGAAGCAGACCGCTTCTGCAATAGAAAGGAGCAAAAAACATGAAATTTCCCACGACAACCGAAGAATTTCTGAAAACCCTCGCACACGGCAAAAAGCCGACCAGCGAGGACAGGGAGTATGCAGAAGCGCTGGGTAAGCTGTCCGAACTGAATTATCGGGCAGGGTACGAAGCGGGAGCAAACAAAAACAAAGGCTAAGTTTTGTGCAAAACGTAGAAAACGGGAAGATAGTACAGATAGCAGTACTACGGATAGTGTTTCATACCTTGACTTAGCACAAAACATAGTTATACTAATATCACCAACAATCGAAAGGGGGTGGGCTAATATGAGCAATCCTTATGCTGAGAGATACAATCGCACATTAACTATCAGCTTGACGGAACGCCAGTTCAATCACTTGCAAGACTACTGCGTCAAGAACATGGTTTCCTTGTCTTCTGCGCTGCGAGAATCGTTCTTCTTGCTTCATCCGATGCTTAATGAAAAGAAATGATACGCTCGCTAAAGTTTGCCGACAGCAGCGAACGTATCATCAAAACCACTGGAACAAGCTGTTCCAGCCTTATTATAGCAGGAATTGGCTTGTTCCGCAAGAACCATAGGAGTTTTTATGGAACAAAAGGTTAAATATGCTATCAATCTCATCAGCGAAAACGGACAGGTTGTCGTGTCCAGCCGTGAAGTAGCAGAACATTTCGGTAAAGAGCACAAAACGGTTTTGCGTTCAATCGAAGAACTGGCGGCACAAAATTGTGCCACCAAATCCATGTTCTACGAAACCACGTTTGAAAATCGTGGTAAACAGTACCCGATGTACCTCATGAACAGGGATGGATTCAGTTTACTTACGTTTGGCTTTACCGGCAAGGAAGCCCTTGAATGGAAACTCAAGTATATTGATGCTTTCAATCAGATGGAGCAGAAACTCACTAACCCGGAGCCTGAATCCACGGAAATGCTGTTGAGCCGCGCTCTGATCGCCGCTAACAGTGTTATCGATACGGAGCGTAAGAAAGTAAAGGCTCTGCAAGCGGAAAACGCCAAGATGAAGCCTGATTCCGATTACGCAAAAGCGATGCTACTTTCCGATGAAAGCCTGACTACCACGCAGATTGCCATGAACTACGGCATGAGCGCACGAAAGCTGAACAAGATTCTTAGAGAGCTTGGCATCCAGCATACAGTGAACAAGCAGTGGATTCCTTACCAGAAGTATCTTGGCAACGGATACGTTGTCGGGCATCCGATCGAGCTGCCGAACGGCAAGACGAAAGAGGTCACCCGCTGGACAAGAGCCGGTCAGAAGTTCATTTACAGCAAGCTCAAAGAAGCGGGCTATCTGCCTGTTGGCGAGCAAATCAGAATGGAGACGTGCTGATGGACTACTCGGAAGAAATGTTTCGGCTACAAGCTGAGAATGAAGAGCACAAAGCCGTTTTAGAAAAAAGCCATGAAATCCTTAATCAGGCATTAGAAATCATCATGCCAGAGGATAAGCGGTCAAGAGAAGTTGTAAGTGTAGCGCTAGCAACGTCCATACAACATTTTTGCGAGGACAGCTATTCAATGGGATACAATGATTGCTTGCTCGACATTCTCAGGGAAAAGGAAGAAGTCAGCGCTCCTATCATGTTTCCAACACTTAAATCGTAAATAGCCCATAAGAAAAGCCAGTGGTTAGAGAACATCTAGCCGCTGGCTTTTTGTGTTATGGGTCAATCTTGAATGGCAACCACTTCATAAGAGCTATAACCAGTAAATCCACTCAATGGATAAAGCTCAAACGACGCTGTTTGACCCGAAGCAAGGCTATCCATGATGTAAGTATACTCACCGCCAACAGGAACTTCATTGCCTTCGGTGTCTTTCATCTTGTAAAGGACAATAACCTTGACCGCATTGCTTGTAAACTGGCTGTTGTTCGTAACCTGTCCAGTGAATCGCAAATCATAGCCGGAACCACGTTTGGAAACGTTTGTAACAGCAAGTTCTCCAGCACGAACAATCTGATTGGCAGGGCTTGCTTCGTGAACGTTCCAGTTCTCTGCGCTTGTCGTGTATTCAATTCTTGCTGGCTTAACGCCATCGGAATCAAAAGCGATATAATCGCCATACCAATAAGAATCGCCCTCGCCAACCCAGTCCAGCGTTTCAGAATCGGTTTTTAAGACGGAACCATCTTCGCCGTATACCGTGACATTCAGCGAAACAAAATCGACCGCCCAATCGGTGTTAGGATTCTCAACCAATACAGCGTAGAACACATAGTATCTCGTTTTGCCGTATTCGTACTTGGTTTCAAGATGGCTATGGGATTCTTTGATTGTTATGGGTTGCACCTGTGTTGCATTGGTCTCTTCCAGCTCAATAGGAGCAGACCATTCATCAGGCTTTGCAGTTGCCATTGCGCTAATAGGCATAGCAAGCATCATAGCCGCTGCTAGAGCCGCCGCAATGATTCTCTTCCTCATTTTGATTCTTCCTTTCTTTGGCGTATTGCCTTTAGCTGATTATAGCACAATCTAGGCTCCGAGAGGGGTCTTTTTGTATTTTTCGGAATTTTTGGAGACTTGCACAATCAGATAGGTTTTGTTTTGTGAAGGTGGGGTGGGTGATGGCGGCACGAACCCCGAAAAACGTCTTTTTCTTTGAAAAATTTTATCGCGGGCATGACCCGCCCCACCCCCGGCGCTCCCTGTATACCCCGCCGGTGGAGACCCCAGCCCCAGCGCACCCGGAACGCCTGCACATATCAGGAAGCAACACAGGCCGTGCCAGAATCAGGGCAGACCGTACCGGCGGCGGACGCTGGAGGGCGTGGAGTGCGTCCGAAACTGTGCAGATTTGGACACAGCGCAACAGCGCATAAAAGCAAACACTAAAAAGTGTGCAGTGTTGCGTGCGCAACTTGACACGAACACTAAAAAGTGCTATTATAATGTCAGAAACAGACGAACACTAAAAAGTGTTACGCCACCACAAAACAGGAGGGCAAAAACCATGAAAAAGACCATCGACTATACCGCACTTGCTGATACTATCCGCGCCGAACTCAACGCCCGCCACGATCGCAGCGCATGGGATAAGGCCGTCACGTTGTACGCTCTCGACCTGCTGGAGGATATCCAGTGGGGCGCAAATGACGTGGAGCGGCTCCCGATTGACGGTGCAGAACTTGAGCGGTGGGCGCTCAACGGTGCAAGCTGCTGGGAGCAGTACAGCAACGGCGGCGGCTCCATCTGCTATGATGCCGATATTGCCGCCCGCGTCTGCACCCCGTCCGAACTCAAGCGCACCGACGGCGGCATGAACAACCCCAACAGCCGCGAAACGTGGTTAGACGTGCAAGCCCGCGCACTGTACCAGGCTTGCAACCGTATCCGCACCATCTGCCGCGCCAGCGGCCTGTATTGCAAGGGGGTGCAGTAATATGCTGGCACTTGATGCAACCCAGTGGGCGGCCCTCTGGTATGTGGGCGGTATGATTTCCGGTTTTCTCCTTTGTCTGGTCTGGCTCAACAATCGGGCGGAGCAGTAAGGAGATAAGACAATGACAAAAACATTTCGTGCAAAGCTGCTTAAAGCTGGCGCATTAGATACTGCAAAATATCGGTATGCTGTATATCACGGCCACGCCTACGACGTTATTAAGCGAATTAAAAAAACCGAAATCCGTTCTTGGAACGCCGAAAATGACGAATATTGGGAATCTGTAGAATACATTTGCTATTAAATGAGGTGTAAAAAATGACGACATTTGAAGAAAAAGTGAACGCATACCGCGAAAACAAGCGATTGATAGAAGAGCTTGAAGCAATGAACGACGCAGTAAAGGCTGAAATCATCAACATGATGCACGGCGCGCCGGAGATGGTACAGGGCACTGCAAAGGCCATATATAAGGACGTGCAAAGCGTCCGGCTTGATAGCAAGCTTTTACAGGCAGCGCACCCAGATATTTATGCTGAGTGCAGCAAAAAGACTGTTTATAAGCGGTTCAGCGTGGTATGAGGGGGGGGGCGACGAGTGTCCTGCATCCTGTTTTTATTTTGGTTTTTTAGTGCCTTGTTTAAGGCCAGCAAGTGAGGAGGGCTATATACCACCCGATACTATGCACGCAAGGCCTGCCCCGGTGATTGCGTTGTTATCAAGGTCTGCGGCGGCTATATGATTATGACCGCCTCTAATTATAGCGTCTGGCGTCGTCAGCGCTGACCCGCTTCCCATTTCAACCCCGCCCACGCTGGCGGGGCTTTTCTTTTGCCTTGCATCTGCTGAGGGTGCAAGGCTTTTATTTTGCCATGCTACAATGCAGCCTCATACAAGCATTTACAGTGCGTTTTGTGCCGTCCATGCAGTTATACCACACACGCCACAAAACAGCACACAGGGCTTTACATGGGCGTTTCCTGCAATTTGACCAATCCCACCGCCCACAATACCAGACCGACACAAGCGGATATAATACCATCTGCGCCACGCTAAAGGGTATCACAGCGCCGCAACACCTCCAGCGTATACCGGGATACCAGCGCCACGCTGGACGCTGTACAGGCCAGCACAGCCGCCCTATTATAATAAGGTATATATAAGGGTGTGTCCCTTTTATGGATCCATTCCAGACAGTGCAGCATATCACAGACCATGCCAGCCCGGCGGGGTCTCGATGCTTCCCACGCCCGGCGGCTTGCAATCTGGCACCGGGTCAGCGGTCAGGGCGCACCGGGTCAGTCTGGCACCCTCCACCCGGCGGGGCAGTCCAGCGGCAGGAACGCGGCGGGCGGCGCGGAACCATTGGCGGCTATCGCCGCAGCTCTTTTCGGGCTTTCGCCCGATCGCTAATAGAGGTCAGCAATAGTCGCAGCGTTCCGGCTGGAATAGTCGCAGCAGCTTCTGAAATAGTCGTAGCCAATAGTCGTAGTTTCTCCAATAAAATAGTCGTGAAATAGTCGTAAAGTCGTCAGACGACTAGCTTTTGAAAGTCCTATATATTGTATAGTAACGAGCAGTTCGATGATAGTCGTGGAGTAATAGCCGTAGCATTTTCTTGCGAACTATCGTCAAATAGTCGCGTATTTTTTGTGTGAAATAGTCGTTTGCCTTTTAGGGGAAGAGAGGTGCGATAGTCGCTAAGTCGTCCGACCACTCCAAAAATCACCTCTCGTTCCAATTTCGCATAATATATTCCTCCGCTAGTTATATCAATTTCGTATAATAACCGTACTTATTATAATATACAGATATAGTTACTCCCGATAATCACTGATTATTTCGTATAATAACTCGTACCATCCAATTCGGTCTGTTCCTGCTCGATTTAATTCCCAGTAACGCACTATGGTATTATATTCAATTCATAGTATTATGCTAGGAATGGTCAATGCAACATTTATATATATTCAACCGACCACAAAATGGAGCCAATTTTCCATGTGAAATAGTCGCAGACTATCCACCAATCCGAGCCTCACGCCAGTTCTCACCTACGGTCTGCTTTGCTGGATAACGGTATAGTCTTGGAGATAGAGGATAACCAGCTTGCAATTTCGCATAACTGTTATTTATTCACTTTTGAACCATCGTGGCACACCCGGCTCCGTCAACGCGCGCGCCTGCGCATATAACGCCCGCAGACGCGCTAAACACACGGGGAGGGAAAGGGGGAGCACGGAAGATGTTAGGGGGATTATAGGGGGTAATAGGGGTTGTAGGGGAAAGAGGGGGACAAAAGGGGGAAAGAGGAAACAAGGGGGAAAGGGGACAAAAATTTGAAAGCCATTTCCGAAAGTGATAGTCGAAGCATTTTTTTGTCTCAATCAGTCCTGAGATTTGACAAATAGTCGTTGGCATTCGCCCATCTGGCTGCTATCATCGCCGGAAAGGCGTGTAAGAGCCTGTCTGACGCGTTTTTCTGCTTGACCCGATAACTTTCACGTCTGAACCCGAAAAGCCGTTCTCAACGCTTCTACATCGTTCTAATCGCATGGTCTAGTTCGAGATATGCTATCATCAACGGAGAGCCGTCTACGAGCGTCTGTGGCGCGTTTTCGTGGCGAAGTCGATAAAGTTATCATCTGGCATCCAAAACGCCTTAAAACAGGCTTTCTCGTGGAGTTTGAAAAAACAAAAGACTGCCATTGCTGACAGCTTATGTGCTCAATCCATCCAAGTATACTCTTGGAACCGTTGAATCTGCTTGTTAAACGTGATCGGAAGGTCGCCTATCCCGCCTTCCTTGTTCTTGCTCAGACGGAACAGGTACTTATCGGGGTTATCGCCGGACAGAAGAATGATTGCATCTGCGTCCTGTTCAATCTGTCCGCTCTCTCGCAAGTCGGAGTTAGTAGGCGTTGCTCCGGGCTTTGATGGGTTTCGATTGAGCTGTGCTAATGCCACCACGACAATGCCTGTGGTCTGCGCCAGTTCGTGTAAGGCAATGGATATGGCTGTAATGGCGGCATATCTATCCTTTGCGCCTGTTTCGTGGATGAGTTGAAGATAGTCTACGAAGATGACTTGAGCCTTTTTACGGAGAGCCTGAGCCTTCATCCACGCCACGTTCTTTCCGGCAGCGGAGCGGATATATAAAGGCATCTTCATATTCTTTGCCTGTCCGTCAATCTCATTTAAGCTGATCGCCTTGTTTTTCACCGTGTCCAGAGGGCAGTATATTTGATTAGCCATCAGACGTGCGCCCAGCTTGCGTTTGCTGGTTTCCAAGCTGAAATAGTACACGGTGTAGTTCTGCTTTGCCATGCTTGCTGCTATTTGCAAGGACAGGGCTGTCTTTCCCGCAGACGGTCTGCCGCCGATGATGATGAAATCGCCCGGAGAAATGTGCAGCGCTTCATCCAGACGCTCTAGGCCTGTCTTGATGTACACAGGCTTCTCGTCCATGTGAAGCACATAGTCATTCAGCACATCCTCGTATGTCCACGCATCTTCTTCCTCAGCTTTCAGGCTCATTGCTTCGCCCATCTGCTGGTAAATGTCTGATAGATCAGAATAGTCGGTAAGCTCGCTGGTCATCTGAAATGCCAGACCTTGCACACGAGTAAGTGCAGCTTGTTCTCTGATAAGTTGCGCCCAACGCTGCATTTGCTCTCTGTCAATTCGTACACACTCTGATTCACAGGTTTGTACACACGCCAAGAGCGTCTGCGCTACGTCTGGATGCTGCGTGTTTATCTCGACTATATCTATCTTACCCCTAGCCGTCCAATAGCCCTGAACAGCCGCAAAAGCGTCTCTCAGCTCAGGCCTGAACAAGTCAAGTTCAAGGTCTGGTATGATTTCATCCACAACGCCCGGCTTGCAGAGCATCAGCGCACCGATAAATACCGTTTGAACGTCCATTGTCATAGTCTAGGAAACTCCATCTCCGTACTTTGCTCGTACTGGTCATCCTGTTTCAATGCGTAAATGTCCTGCCATCCGGCATAGATGCTCTGGTCGAGAATGGCTTTCCAGTCATGCTGATCAAACTTTTCCAGCTTGTTGCAGAGCATCTGTTTTGCCCGGTCTGTCATAGGCTTTTTGATTCTTGTACGCATCTGTGCGAACTCTCGCAGGGATTCCAGCAGGGCTTTATCGCCATGAGCAAAGTCGGAGAAGATGTCAGGTTTCTTCTTGACTGCACTTTCCGGCAGGGGCTTGACGTTCGTCTGACTGTCAGTTGATATAGTGAGTTCATCGTCATCTGACTTTGAACTCATAGATGAGCTGACTTTCATCTCATTTATGACATGAGGATGAGATGACTTTCGTGTAGACCATCCTTTTGACGCAATATCGCTTCTTTTAGATTCTTCATCGAGCAGATGTTTAATCAAAATGAAACAAGATTCTGCTTTTTTTGAGTTCAAAGTTGCATCTTTTTCTTCAAAAACGTATGTGCAGATTGCATCGTAGAGTTCCAACTTCTCTTTGCTCTTGAGTGTGGAGATGGCTTCAAAGTAGTATCGTTGGAATGTAAAGCTGTCTCGTTTTTTGTCCATACTCAGTCCTCTTTGTAGCGTTTGTTCCATGCTTCGATGAGGTCGGCTTTGATTCTTTCCTTGTCTTTTTCAGAAGAATCAAAGTAGTAAGTTTTGCTTTCCATGAAAACATAGCAGTTGCACCTATTTTCTTTGTTTCCTCTCGTAACATACATCCATCGTGTTTGGCGATAGCCGCCCTCTGCAATGGTAACTTCTCCGCCGCAAAACGGGCATTTCTTAAGTTCTTCCATCTTTAATTCTCCTTAAAACAAGCACTTAGCGTCAGGTTCACGCAGCCAGCCTTCGCCCGGAATATTGACTATCTCATAATACTGCCGTGCAACGTAGATTGTTTTCTGCCCATCCTCAGCAATCAGGCCGACAATCAGATAGTTGCCAGCAGCCATAAAGAACCAAGGGTTGCTCTTGTAGGTCTCGCCCTTCATCCAGTTCTTCATCCTATTCACGGCTTTTTCAATATCCTTATCGGGGCAGCCCGAGTTTTCGTATGCAAAGAAATCTTCAGGAAATTTAAGTTTTTTCATTTTCTGAATCCCTCTCTCGTTCTTATAATTCGTTTGAAAACTTCATGTAGCTTTGCGCCTTTTCGGTATACAGGCCTATTGTGCTTCTGCTTGATGTAACCGCACTGCGTTTCGGACTGCCTGATCGCATTTGCAAGCTGTTCAAATGATGCAGCACATTGGTTCATCGATTTTGTTAGCGCTTCAAATCCATCCATATTTAGTCCTCCGTAGGCGGTTCAGGCATAGGCATCCAATGTGTAACATTTTTGAATGGGACGCACTCTCTTGCTTCGCACCAACCACCGTTTGCATCGTAATAGGCTGCCCAGTCACCAGCTTTTTCGTCGTGAACCAGAACATAATCGCTTGCAAAATCGTTTTTCGGAATATCGGGCAATCTATCCTTGACATTAATCCAATTGCTCATGCTCATCACCTCACACCATCGGAAACGCCATCCAATGCGTCACCGTCACATCTTTCGGCAGTCTCTCGCCTATCTCATCCCAGAACTGACCGTCTGCGTAACAGCCTAGAAAGTACGCTGTCGGCGAGAATCATTGCAACATTTTTCCATCTTTATCACGCCACGTTGTCTTTGTCGCAAGCAACAAAGGCTGCTTCCGCTCTCGTAGCGGTTCACTTGCCGGATGCCAAAGCGTGTTAGCCATTATTTTCCCTTTCTTCAAAATTTGCGCAATATTTGGGAGGAATGTTGAAAGGCTTTTTGAGCGGCACCATGCAAACATATCTGTAATATTCTTTTTCTCTCGGGGAACGCTTATAATACAGGTTCTTACATCGGTCGCAAATAGACGTTTGCTTTGCGGGTACATCGTGAACGATTAAAAGAATTACAGCTATACCACAAATAATGATTATCACCGCATTTAATGCTGTATCAAACATCCGTTCTTCTCCCTTCAATCTCCGTCCCATACGCCGTCAGGACGCATCTTTGCAAACGTCAGCAAACCGTATAAGGCACGTTTGGCGTTTCCCTCTGTGGCGTGCCAGTAGTCGCTATCGTCTACATCGTCGCCCAGTGCAGAAATAGCCTTTTCAAGCATCGGGATGCTTTCTGCGCCTGTTTTGCCATAGATCGAGCGGATACCGCTCTCACCAAACACTTCCGGTCGATAATAGAAGTGACCGTAATTATAGGTGATATTAAGCCAAAGTTCCTTTGTTCCTCCAATGGAACGAGTACCGCCAGCAACAAAGTGCGTATCATCCACTTCAAGCGTTTCATGCGTTACTGGGTCGCACAACGAAATGTCATAGCTCATCTTTCTTCTCCCATTCCTTGCATCCACGTTCGTGCCACACGAAGTCTGCAACGTGTTCTGACTGGTCATTCACGCATACGCCCTCCGGCTCTGCGTACCATTTACAAGAGCCACAGGACGGCTTAGATTTGTTCTTACAGGATTCTGCTGTGCATCGGATAGCTTTGCCAGCGGAGAACTGTTTGATGCCCATGCAAGAGCAATGTTCGGTGGTGCAGTAAATCATTCTTGCTTCATCCAACCGATAAATTCACACAAGCCGATTGTCTGCCGGTCGCATCTGTGCGTGTATTTGACGGTCGGCAAGTCGAATCCTTTTAAGTTATTGCAAACAGTTTCAAGGCCAAAAAGTTCGTCAAACGCATTGTCAGGAATTTTTGCATCTTCTGCATTGTAGATAGTCATTCCGCACTGCTTACAACGCCATATAGAACATCTCGTCATTTTCTTTGGCCTCTCTTTCCCCTGTTGAACCGCCCGATCACTCGCTTATACTCTGCATAGCACTCCGGGCACAGGTCGCCTGTGTCCCTGCGCCACGCCCAGTCCTTAAAGTATTCGTCAGGGTTCATCATCCTACCGTCCAGAACTGCTCCGCAGCGGTCACACACTCGCTTGTGGTAGATTCCTCTGTCAGTTTGCATATTATCATCCTTCCACATAGCGCCAGCTCTGGGGCGGGCTGGTAATTTCCACAGGCCGCATACCAAAC
>ENA-OPDD01000084-OPDD01000084.1-human-gut-metagenome-genome-assembly--contig:-NODE-84-length-59279-cov-2.574801_pt1 | contig 59279 bp, 133 predicted proteins | sample MGYA00241574_ERZ501499 | MGnify/ENA primary metagenome ERZ501499 (study PRJEB25962, sample SAMEA2042576) | human gut metagenome | biome: human gut; feature: human-associated habitat; material: faeces...
AATATCAATACTGCTTTCTTGAAAAATCCCGCCGGAGAAAATATCAAGACCGCCGCGATGCAGGGAGGGGGTGTAATTTTTGAAGTACCCCCTACCCCTTTATTCATCATGTCATATGGTATATCTATCATATTTCTTATGTTTTTCAATCTTTTTGTTCTTTAAAGCGGAAATATTTCTTTATTTCTGTCTCCAACAATCGTATTAGATATGATTGCTTCGAACGGCAAGCTGAATACATGAAGATAAAGAAAGATTAAACAGCAACTTTAACAATTCGTTCAACTTTCTTAAAGTTATTGAAAGGATTCATAACAATGATTTCATCAATAGCTCTTTCAATCTCTTTGCTTGCTTCTTTCTGTGACATGTCATCAGTAACATTAGAGATTCGATCAACATAACCACAACAATTGTAACCTTTTTCCATATCATAATTATACCAATCAGAGAACTCCTCAAAAGGATCAAAAGGATTGTCAAGTGTAGTCAATCGATAGTCTTTCTCCGTAATAGTTTCGTTTGTCATACTTAAACCACATCCTTTCCTTTAATGTACTTACTAATAGTAGTAGTTGAGAAGCCAGTCTTCTTTGCAATCTCACCAATCGTATAGTTAGACGCTGACATTGCTTTGATGCGTGTAATCTGTGCAGAGCTTGGTGAAGTAGTAAGCTTTGGTGTTGCTCTTGCTCTAAGCTTATCAATGTCTGTATTGTTCAGTATGTCTTTAAGCTTAGTCTCAGATATAGCACCAGCCTGTATTGCTTCCCATTCCCGGTCACTTATCTCAATGTTGCGGTCTGCTCTCCGAACAGATCCAACCTCTGATCTATACTTGTTTACAGATCTCTGACATAACTTCTTTACATCTTCTTTCTTCATATCCGGATTGGCTTTGGTCCGCTCCTGTATCTCTACGTTAGCCCGGCGTAGCGCCTCCCGCTCCCTCGGTTTATTCATAAAGGCATTCGTTAGCTTATTATCCAGGGAGGTTACTTCTGCTTGATACTTCTGCTTAGCCTTGGCATCATATGGTATCTTACCGGTATTTGCAATTTCAACACGAGCTTTGTTAGCCAGGGCTTTCATATCGTTGGCATAGCTGGCGTACTCTAACTCCATAGGGTGTCGTGATGCAGATACTAAACTGTAAGCGTCGTCAGTTTCCGCCATTTTACTACTCTTCTGAGTACGGGTCTTAACATTATATTGGATGGTACCATCTGGGTTAGTATATGTGACTTCACCAGTGGTCTTATTCTTTCTTTCAACAGGGTTATACTTTTTATAGTCATCCGGGTTCTTAGAATCGTATATGATTTTCTTTCCATCAACAGTACGGATCTCCGTCATACCTGGATACTTTTTACTTTTACCTCGATCTACATAATATAAATCATCAGCTGGTTTCCAAAGCTTAGCTCCAACTGGTTTTGTAGGATCGTAGTATTCTTTGTCAGGCAAGTTAGTTTTATAACTACCCTGTCGTTTAGGTACAGTATATTCACCCTTTGCTTTTGATAAGATGGTACTTGCTCCACCTATTTTTATGTTACCATTAGCATCAATACTTCTCTGAAACTCTGCTTTAAGTGCAGCAATATTATTGTCGACTTCACTCTGTTTGTAATCCAGATGATGCTTCTCTGCATCGATAACAACCATGCTGTGCTTTACGGCTCTGGCAAGTTTAGATTCAGATGCTCCTGCCAATGTCATGTCTGTGATAAGATTAGAAATAACACCCATCTGTTTCTGAGTATCTTTCATGATCGGATATTCTTGTCCATTTCTGGTATAATGTTCTACACCTTTAGCATCAACAGTTTTGGTTCCACCATATGCTACTTTCGGATCGAAGCCTACCAGATCTTTAAGTTCATGTTTGTTTTTAATATTGACCTTACCACCTGCATCATTTGTAGGAATACACATTACAGTGTCACCATCAAAGTCCGCTCCTGATAATCGATCAGCTATCTTATGATTGATACCAACAGCATCAATACTATTTTTACCGATGATCTCGTTACCAAGTTTATTCTTGTTGTTGACCGTAAGAATTGGAATCTCGAATATACCACCATGCGGATATCGAATAAGTGCAAGTTGAGTTCCTGGAGTGTAACCAGGAGCATAGATTTCATTATCTTTAAGAGTATTTACAGGAATAATTACGTGATACTTCTGTCCTGGAAGTGCTGCGGCTTTAAGATGTACAGCTGCTGAGTCACAGTTATCAGCAAATTTCTCAAGTAAATATTTCTTAATAGTTGGATTTGATAAGCTACAGATTTCATCATACTCTGCGTACTTGTCTGCCTTTGCTAATCCCAACTGTTTACGAGCTAAGGTAAGAGTCTGCTTACCAAGGAACTGTGATGGTAGAGCATTTGCCCATTCAGTCCAATCACCTTCATCAGCTCTCTTGTTAATAAGTCCAAGTTTCTGTTTACCTGTTTTCTTATCGGTATACCAATATTGTCCGCCTTGATCGGCATCTTTTATTAAAGATCCGAAAGGGTTGTCAGGATCATTTTTAATCTTCTTAAGTACGTCTCCCTGTGGAGTACCTTTCTTTTTGTTAGTATTAAATATGACATCGACACCATCCGGCATGTTGTCTGAATATACAGCCATACCTTTAAGGTAATGGGTTCCATCTACCATAATACGAACCTGTGAATATCGGGAATCACCAAGAGAGAGATCCTGTACTCCTCGACGAAGCTCTATGATACCATCTTTTTCGATACCGGTAATTCCGTCAGGTCCTTTATCTTCTGCATATCTAATCTGTAATCTTTTAGAATCCAATGATTCAGGATATGTAAATTTCTTGTGATAAGTTTCTCCGTCATCGTTAGAAGTATAATCAGTAATGGTTTTTACTTTATCATAATCATAGATTTCATTTTTCTTTGTTCCAGGCAAACATAATACTTTCTGATTAGACTGCTGATTTGTATTTGTTGGCTGAGGGACTCCACCACCATAAATGGGACAGCCTTCAGCTTTCTCCAAATAATCAAGTGCAGTATCAAGTCTGGTTCTAGTAATTCCAAGTTCCTGTTCTACACCAGCACCTACATCGATCATACCTTTCTTCTCAACCTGATCACGTAAAAAATCTACAGTCTCCATAACTTGATTCATATTGTCTTCAGATTTTGGATTAAGTAATGATCTTACTGTGGATTCTGGAAGTCCCATTTTTCTACCGATCTCTGTAGCACCGAGTCCGTCTTCTTTTAAGCTCTTGGCAGTAGCTACATCCTGCAATCGTTTTTCGTAATTAGCCCAACTTACCTGTCTTCGATATTCAGATGAGGTAAGTCCCATAGATTTATATATAGCTTTCTCGCCAGTATATACTTTTCCATCAGCCGGATCAGTCCAAGTAAATCCCTCTTTTTTCATATCTGAAATACGTCCAAGAAAATCTCGTCCGTGCTGATATGGAGTTTCTCCAGATCCATATGGATATCTCCCGCTTCGTCTTGGCATTCCGTAATGTTCTATATATTCTTCTACAGTTTCAGACATTCCATAGTATTCTGATATTTCTTCAGCTACTGAATTACTTGAATGCTGCATTTCTGAAATATCAATAGTAGCTGGTGCACTACCATAATAAGAAGCTATTTCTTCTGCTATCGGATTCATAGCTTATCCCTCCTCGTTTGCTATTTCTAACGCTCTGCATTCTCGTATGATGCAGTCCATCGTTTCAAGAATTTCTTCTGCAGTTGGTTCATGATGCAGAATTTCATCGTTCTGATATATACGAAGTTCAGTATCGATTTCTCCTGGCTTAACATGATATTCCAAACAAAAAAGAGCAGCGTATACTAATAACTGCTCAATCTTAGCTGGATGTGTTCCTGATTTATAATCGTGGATTCTTAACAGATTATTTCTAAAGGAAATAGCATCAGCGGTTCCAAAACAATATGGTGAATAATATAAAGGCTGTTCCGGTGTCAATTTGAAACCAATAGCATCGTTTACATAATTCATGAAATTACTGTAAAGTCTATCCATATCGATTACGTTTCTAGGAATTCCGTCACTTAATAAATGTGACAGTACTGTAAGTTTATCTCCCTTTTTAAGCTTCAAATTATTTCGGATAAGTGTTTCTGCAAGTTCATGTAAAGATGTTCCCATACTCTGTGCATACTGGCTAACATACTTCTGAAATAACTGTTCATCCGTATAGTTGAGCCAATGCGGTTGACTTGGTGCTAACGTAGCATGTTTGCCGCGAAGCTCTAAATGTTTTTCAAATATCAAGATAGTGTCCTCCTTATTCTCCGAACTTCTTTTTAAGTTCAGCTATTACCTCTGTTTTATTTTCAGGACAAACGAAAGCTGCGTATGACATTTCGTTCATCTTGTTCACGTAATATTCTTGATTTGGTTGTTTATGAGCAGTTGCATTTTTTTTACACTCTAACATAGCCCAATGCTTTTTGTAGAAAACGGTCAAATCAGGAATCCCCTGCAAATATGAACTGTCGTTCTTCAGTACCATACATCCCGGGAATTCTTTTTTTAATTCTTTAATAAGATTTGACTGGAATTTATTTTCTAACATATTGAAACACTCCTTGTATGGACCCTGTAGGATTTGAACCTACGACTTCCCGCTTATGAGGCGGATGTTCTAACTGGACTGAACTAAAGGTCCTTTTTGGGAGAAGATGAAATTTGTCATGACAAATATCTAAAGGGGGAATACTTTGAATGACAGATTTCTTTTCACATTACATTGATACCAATCGCATAAAGGTATCTGCATATGTGGGAGTGTATAATGAAAAAGAAAAATAAGACAAAATTCACCTTCTCCTCATAACAGGCTGTGTTTTCTACGTGAACCATAGCAGGGCGACAATTTTAAGTTTTTGCACAAAAAAAAGAGGAAATGTTTTTCACACGTCCTCTTTGATTTAAAATATCAATATTATGTTATCAGCTCAAAGTGATAACCGTTCTTCGTTTTTTGATATCTGTTGTTCGCACATTTACTTACAGATTTATAATTCAATTTCATATCGATACTGCAGTCTTTTATTGAATTGTATACTTTACCGGTTTCTATACATCTAACTGGTTTCATTCGATGGGTTGGTTTTTTGCCATTTGAGAATAATGACTTAGAAATATCTTTTTTAGTTTTCCATTCTAAATTATCAGATTCATTTTTTCTTCGGTCTCCATCAATATGAGTTGCGAGCATTCCATCACTATATCCTGGCACATGGGTATCAGCAACTAATTTATGTATATTACACGTATGAGGTATACCATCTTTCATAATTCGTACTCTCTCGTAACCTTTATCGGAAATATAGGTTTTTAATACATGCCCAGTTTTTCTATTTCGTACATGACCTTTATCTGAAATATCATACAATGGAAATTCTTCACTTTGTCGCCATTTTTCTTCAGTCTCCATTTTTCTATTCCTCTTCTCCATATTCTATATCGACAAGTTCATAAACAGAACATTTTAAAGCTCGGCAGATTTTTTTTAAATTGTGTACATTTGGCAGTCCTTTTCCAACGCAATAGTTACTGATAGTGTTTTCAGATATACCGGTAAGCTCAGATAGTTTTTGCTGATTCATTCCCATTCGTCTGATCTTATTGTAAAGATTATATGCAAATTGTTTTCTGGTATCCATATCATTGAGTTCACAGATTTCAGTCTCACCGCCATCTTTGCTCAGAATTCGGATTCTTTTGTCAAACCAATTATAGCAATACATTTTATTTCCGTGAATCTTTACCGTAATCTCCATTTGTGCAGACGGATACCAATCTACAATATCATTTGCTATAGATGGATATTCCTCACAGAACTCATTATACACTGCAGTCCAATAATCTTTTGCTTTTTTCATAATGTTATAATCTCCTCTCTTTATCTTATTTTTCTTCATCCGATTTTTCGTAGCACAAAAATACAAAAAAAATATACAATTCAACTTTACTTAACCCCAATACAACTTTTATTGTATTTTTCCAATATTTCTTGGATTGACCTTTACGGGAATAGAAAATAGTGTTTTTTATTTTTTTCGGTATTTATGTTACGTACAAAAAATCAAAAACAGGCAATTTTAGCGTAAAATACCCCCTTTTAGACCTATTTCAGCCTATTTTTCAGAGAACATCCGAATTATGTTACGTACAATAATTCCCAAATCCGATTTATTTACCGTACAATAAATACCATATCCGAATTATGTTACGTACAATAAATCAGGAATTATGTTACGTACAATAAATCGAAAATGATTTATTTACCGTACAATAAATACCCCAAAATGAATTATTTACCGTACAATAAATCGGCTTAATATTCCTAAAAATCGTCCTCTTCATGTTGAATATCGTATAAATCAGACTCGCCTTTAGCTGCTATGATCGCACCTTTTCTTGCTATTTCTGCCGCTGATTTACCTATTTTCTTACTTACATTAAATATCAATTCATACTCTTCGTCAGTTAATCTAAGCTCCAGTCTATGTCTCCGAGCACCGTCTTTCATAGGTCTCCCGCGTTTCTTCTTCTCTTCCAACTCGTATCACCTCCAGTCAAAATTACATCACAAACCAGCACACAATAAAGAACCCGCCAATAAGAACAACATGTAAAAATATCCATAACTTATAAACTAAGTCCACCCACGGATATGTAGCATTTTGCCAATTACCCCTTACTGTTCGACGTGTTCTATTATTCCCAAACCACAAATATAAACTAACATCGCACCAAACGATAACTGCAAACAATAAATCGAACGATAAAATACACCCAATTATTTTAATCACGGTATGAATATCACTCATCTTGCATCACCTCCACCTAATCACACCACAACCAACGAAAACAAAATAAGAGCCCAAGATATCAATCTCAAACTCTTATGTCACTCTTAGAACTTTATACCATTTATAAATCCATCACGTGCTAATCGATCCCGAATATCAAACATATCATCCAATCCGTAAAAGAAGTTAACATCACGTCTTTTCTTTTCATTGTTACATTCCATAATACGATTTAATTCCTTATACTTATCCAGTAAATTATCATTAAGTTCTTGTATCTGGCTACTTATACCTATGACTGCATAAACATATTTGTTAATGTCATCCATTAAGTATATAATACCTGTTGCGTCATACAAGTTCTTAAGTGCATTTCTACTGTTAATATAAGAAATCCTCTTATGAACTAACTTAGATTTCCTATCCTCTAACTCCTTAATTTCCTGTCTTATTTCATACTCTTTCTTACACATAGTATTTTCCTCCTTAAATGTGTTTTAGTTCTATTTGTCATAATAGGGAATGATTTCATTGCGTCAAAATAAAAGAGCTCATTAATAACACCAAGCCCAAATAAAAATAATTACTACACCTAGAATATGTACAAGAAACCATAAGTAAACCCAAAACGGTAAATCGAATATCGAAGTTCTACGCCATGCCACTATTTCATCTTTAACTAATATCCACACAAAACCATATACGAGAACACAGATCATCCCTGACAATAATTTAATATACGCTTTTACACCTTCCATGCATTATTCCTCCCATAAATCTCATACAGTCTATCTCTGGCATATTCATGCATACTTATCTTAAGACTCAACTCACGGATAATTTCTTTTTCATGATCCATCAATATTTTAGCCGCACGTTGATTATTTGGTTCATGCAACCACACCATATTATTAAAGACAATTCCCTCTTCACTAGATACAACAAGTACTTTCTTCACTTTACCAACATCGTTTTTGATCTCTATTTCAGCTCTACGACTATATGGTATTATGCATCCATACAAAGGCGAGTAATACGTTTTCTCAGTAACAATAATATCACCAACCTGCTCGACGATCTTTTGTTCCTTCGTATTATACTTATATAAATGTACTTGACCTAAATTCTTAGAATCACTCATATTTTCTCCTTTCAACGCAAAAAGAGCCCAAGTATCAAAAATACTCAGACTCTTTCATTCCTGCACAATTATCAATTCATAGTTTTCTACCACACCTCGGACAATACTTAACCGGAATATCAATTGCTGTAAATTCATTACCCTCGCCATATTTCGTTACGTCAATATGCATCTTAGCTTTGTCATGTACTAACTCGTCTCTAAGTAGCCATGCTTCTAATCGGTAAATATCATTATTATCATTGATCATCTCCGGTAAACGTATCATTCTTGCCCCAAGCCTCTTAGTGATATCACGACCATTACTGAATATACCACTACTACAAAATTCGCATTCTCCCATAACTGTACCTCGCATATACTTTTATTTGAATAAATATTAGCATACTTTTAATGGAATGCGTAATTTTCGAGGTTATTCGATGCTACCGGCGAAATATCAGTTCAGTATCTCGTTCCATTTATTAATACCGTAATACTCTTCCGCTTTCTCACAGGTCTCTCTCGTAATATACCGGTCCTCAACTGCTTTCTTAAATATATTAGCCCGACTATCATATGCCGCCATCTGTGGATATAAGTCTTCAAGCTTAACACATAAACTCTGAATATCAATATTCTCACGATCCTGCATAACCGCCCATTTAGAAGCATAACCGGTACTAAGTGAATTAAGTAGACTAATAATCTTAATCAACCTCGGTTTATTTTCTTCGTTTTGTTCTGCCAATATATTAAGTTCTTCACCGATACCTTTCATCAATTCTGCAACCTGATCTAAATTCGGCTGATCCAGTCTTTTTATACATTTATTTTCTTCCATAATTACAATTCTCCTTTTAAAATATCAATCGCCAACATAATTCCAAAGTCTACCGTAAAATTTCTCTGCGTAATCACAAACTGTCTGAGAAATATAACCATCTTCAACACCTTTACGAAATAAAGCAGATCTACTCTCATAAGCCGCTATCTGGGGATATACTTCTTCAAGCGCACTGTAGACTCTATCCAATTCTTCAATGTCCAAAGCTACCTCTGTATCATTTTTGATCATCTCTGGATTTTCCTTTCTATAGAGATCCATACATTCTGCCAGATGCTTACATTTGCATTTCTTCATATTATGACAAAAATAATTTCCGTAAAAATTCTGCTCAAAATTATAAGCATAGCATCCCAATATACAGTCATCTTTATCCTTATACTTTTCTACCAAAGTATCAATCCTCTTTTGTGGTTCTGTATTGTCACAGCTACACCCACATATAAACCCAGTCAAATCGAAATCTGGTAAATATTCCGGATTATCAAATACATTACCTTTATACACCATCCACCAATCAGTATACGGTACTTGTCTCAATTTACCGTTAAGAACCAATGAATAGTCGTTAACAACAATAGCTATATATCGATCATTCACAGACACGATATCACCCTGATACAATGGATTACCTTTATCATCATTCCATGCTAATCGCCTTCCAACTGTCTCCGGATATACAGGTACAGTATCTAAATATTCTACTGGAAGATTACTCTTTGGAAATATAAGACTTTGATTAGCATTATTAAAAAAGTACCCATATACCCACTCATTATCTTCTATGGATTTTCCTCTGTATGTACCAAATTCTTCTCGCATAGCACAATTCTCCTTTCAAAATATCAATTACAGGTTCTTTCCAATATAACCGAATGTTTCTACACAAGCTTTCTCAATAGATTCGTCTGAAAAGTCACCATTACAAAGTCGTTTAGCATAGCATACAGCGGCATCAGTAATTTCAACATCATCGTCTAAATCAAAACTGTGTCTCACCGATTCTAATCCATATCTTACCTTATCAGTGTTTCTGTAATCCTCAAAACGGTCATGCATCCGGAAAACATTTTTGGCTGTCTGAATATTTGAGAACGGCATCCACATATATCCTAACTGTAATCGATAATGCTTTGCTGCACATCTTCTTTGTTCCCCGTTATCCGTAAGAAAATATGTATCGCCTGGAATCCAATGTTCATTACTTAAAAACGCCTTTTTATGAAATATTTTTCCATGTTCCTCAATCATCTCATCACCCTCACGATGATACATATAAGCCTCGCACACAAATTTAAATTCTCCTGTAAATTCGCTCATAATTATTGTCTCCTTTCTTTTATTGTCGTTCAATCGTACCAATATATCCCAAAGCTTCTCCGCAAGCATTTCGTACAACCTGAGTAGAATAATCCCCATCACATAAATCAAATGCGAACTTTATATCTTGACCGGTGTAACTTATACCCGTTAAACCCATTTCTACCATCATATTTTCAAAAACGTTCTTAACGTATTGCTTCTTTTTAGCAAAGTCAAGATTATCTCGCAACCTGAAGACATTTTTTGCAGTTTTTATAGAATGTTTCGGAGACCAGAATTTCCCATCAAACATAACATATGATTTATCAGCACATTCTAATGTATTATCATATTTATCTAAGAATACTGTGCATCTTCGTTCATATCTTCCAGTAGCAAGATCTTCTTTAGACTCTCGACAGTATATAGATCCTCCCTCTTCAATAACCTCGCCATCTTTACGATAATAAAGGTAGGCATCACATACAAATTTAAAATCTTCTGTAAGTTCACTCATAATATTTTCTCCTTTCTTACAAATCTGCTTACAATTTATTTTTACATAAACCGGACCATACTGTTCTTTGATTATTATTATCGTCCACTTCATTGATCCATGCTAATACAACATCATATTTTTCGTACAGCCGTTCGACGTGTTCTAAAGCTTTATCCAGTGTACTATAACTACCATATGAACCTAAACGACCGAACCTAATATTGTTACCTTCTCTAAATACATAATATACCCAATACATTTTCATAATCGTCACCTCTACACAGCCTCATCTAAAAATACCGGTTCACCGTATGAATCAACAAATGATTTAATCCAGACGACTTTCTTAATACCGAAAATATCTTCTTTTTCTACCCATGCAACAATCATAACTGGATAGCTATTACGATAAGCATTTATGTACGATATCGCATCATTAATGCTACTGAATCTCAGGTCACTACTTAATACAGAAGATCTAACTGTTCCATCAGCATCTTTACGAATAATGTTAATTAAGTACGGTTTGTTCATACTATCCATACCAATATCCTCTCTTTCTCTTTTAAGTTCAGTCTTTTCATATTTACCAAGTCTCTGTATAGCATTGTTCAAAATATCATAATTACTAAAACAAGACCACTCTGCATCAGCGCCATATTTGAGATAATATTTTGTGCCACTGTTATATGTAAGGTATTTTAAATTTTTAATGTCCATGTAATGATGCAGATCTTTATTCCACTCACGATTACAATATCCAATATATTTTAAGGCTAAATTATAAATCCAACGCCATCTCATTCCCCAATCACCTCATACTTTTTCTCGAATACATCGGGTTTACACAGATAGAATTCCCCACGCAAACCTTTAATAATATAGTCACCTTCAGAAACATACATGTCACCTTCAAGAGTATGGATCATTATATAAATATGTGGTCCACATTTACCAACTTCCCAAGCGGTATCCGAAATATCGTATTCCAGTGATTCTCCTACAAACTGCTTAATTTCCTCAAGATTCAATCCAGTCCACTGAATAGCTTCAATTTCTACAGGTTTCGTTCTATATCTCATATATTTATCTCCTTTCAATACAAAAGAAAAAGAGTCCGAGCATAATACCCGAACCCTTAATTCTTTGAAATTACTTTTCAGTTAATTTTGTTAACGCTTTTTTCATACGAGACTCTATTTCAGGATCCATACCAAACACACGGTTCAAACCTCTATCAATTTGATAGCAGCTCAATTCACATCCAGCTTTATATGATAATATAATCAATAAAGTCGAATATAATGCCCCACCTACAAACATAAGTTTCTCCTTGTTGCTTAATTTAAATCCTAATTTTTCTCCATTTTTGTTCATAACAAAATACCTCCTTATTCTTTCTATAATATAGTAAGATATTATCGCGAATGTCTGTAACCTTGGTACTTCTTCTTTGTCAGGCATTTACCATCAGCATCGTCTTCCGGATCAGAAACTTCTTTCTTACATTGCTCAAAATATGGACAGGTATAACATTCACGAATCCTCATCAAATCATAACTGTTTAACCCCACGACTTAATTCTCCTTTCTACAGCTCGTTATGTTGTTTATCTGAAAATATCAATCCATGAACGGTACACTGAATCTGATCTTTATCAAAAGTACTACCAGCTGCTTTAGGATGACCTCCGCCGCCGTATGCATGTGCAATCTCACCACCTACATCAATATCATCCCGAATAGTACGATAACTAACAGTGCCACTAGAAATATCAATCATTGCGATATAAGCCAAATCTGGATTTATCTCACAAAGCCTGTTTCCTAATTCACTGAAATAACGCTCAGCAAAGACCACACCGTATGTATGACCGACTTCATCTACTCTATGAAACAATTGTTTATTCTTCTCTTCTATGTAAGTATCGATGTCTTTTTGTTTCTGGTCGAGAAGAGCCATATCTTTTTCAGAATATATAGGAAAGGCACTTATACCTCTATAAAATTTAAGAGTAAGTATTTGATCTAAAGCCCAATCAATGAATACCTCACGTCCATAAATATAAAAGAGATCATTCATCTGCTTGCAAACAATCCCTTCTTTTCCAAGCTCTTTCCATCTCCAAGTATCATAATCTCGGACGATGTCAACGAACTCATCAATATTACCAATTACGTTAACACTCAAATGATCAAACTGTTCGTGGCGTCTTAGATAATTATAAAACAATTCAGTACCCGATGTTTTTATACCGAGTGTATCATTCATAACACTTATTTCACACCAGTCATATTTATTTAGTCCAAGAGCAGTTGCATGATGATCAAATAAGAGTACTCTTGGCTCTGACGCTTCGTTAGTAATATGTATAGCTAGTTTTTCCTTAATACTAATATCTGTGATAAAAATATAGTCATAAGCTTCTAATTCAGGATCATCCCAGAACTCCTCCACTTTCTCATTAATATCTCCATAATCGCAATACTCCACATCTACACTTTCTCTGCCAAAAGCCAAATATGCTAATATAGCACATCCAATACCATCGAGATCTGTGTGTGTAAAAAGCTTAATTTTACTCATAATCTTAATCCTCCATTTTCTTCTTTTTAAGTTTTATATGTATTACTCCAGCTTCATTCCAACTAGCAAGATTTTCTCCTATTATTGTTTCAACTGTACAAAATTTATGATGACAATTCCGACATCCATAGAATCTGGTTATCTTAGTTTTGGTTTCATATATCTCTTGATGATAATGATGAGAATATGTGTTCCTACCGCATTTAGGACACCTCATAATCTTATTCCTCCTGTTTTTCATGAAAATCATAAATAGCCTGTTCGATAATTTCTTTAACCGCTAGTTCCTGAAGACTATTAGATAGAAAACTCAAATCGAAATCTTTACTTTTAGCAATCTCCGGTTTTTCGACAACACACCCGACAAGTTCATATATCTGTTGTTTCTGATTTTCAGTTAATGTGTCAAAAATTTCTTGAATAGTGTATTCCATACTCTTATTCCTCCATTCCCTCTATTAACTCATCCAACCTATCTCTCAACTCACAAGCTTCATCAACAGATAAATGATTAATAACCCATTTATCACCGTTCATAAAACCACGGTCTTTGGAAGCAACCACGATTCTCTCGTGATTATCCATAAACTCATCAAATCCAACACGAATATTTTCAGATTCAAATACTCTTTTAAGTTTTTTCATAATTTATTCCATCCTATCTATTTCTTCAAGTTTTTCAGTAATCGGATCCCACTTATACGGTAGTCCATTAGGCGCATAATACGGGGAAGGCATGGATGCAACATTAGAATAGTTATAACCGTTCCAGAAATATACTATACCGGTTCTAGTGTCATAATATATTGTATCTTTTATCCTCTGTAAACATATATTCTGATTATTAGATAGTGAAACATTAAGCGTCTCATGATAAGATACATCAGTATCACAACCAGTAAGACAACATATCATGAATACACAAACAATTAACATGACTATTTTCTTCATAAGTCTATACCTCCTTTGAATCATCAATATATTTTTTGACAGCCAATTCAGTTTTACGTACAATAGTTACTGCTTGTAAATTAGAATAATCTGCATATGGACTGAGACAAGCAGTAACACTCCCACCATTAACAAGACTTTCAAGCTCGTCATCAGTAAGCTTTACTATAATTCTACTCATAAAATTGTTCCTTTCTTCCAACACAAATCGGTAATTCACCGGTTTTTCCATAGACCGCGTTCATACAATGAAGTAAATATTCGTAGGTCCACATATTCATATAAATAGCTCCGTCAATAATATGTGTCTTACCGTTTTCAAGTGGACTATAGTATTTATATCCGTATATCTTAGCCCACTTTTTATTTATTCTTTTCTTTTTATGTTTTCTTACCTGCCGCTTACCACCAACAATTTTGACTGGAAATCCATTTATAATCTTGTCCAACATGAAATTATCAATCCTCCATTATTACTTATATTTTTCCTTAATTGTCTTCAATGGTAGTCCTCTTAATTCTCTATCATCCACGTAATTACCTGTTATATGTTTAGACTCATCGGGCTGCCTAACCCATCCATAATATGCATCGCCACCAAAACGTGCCACGTCAAGTAACGTCCTCTCGTATCCATTGGACTCAAAGAACTTTTTAATTCTAGTTTCACGGATAGTTTCTTTAATACCACGAATCAAAATCACGATAACGGATAGTGTGAATATACTAACCGGTATAATATATTCTGTCGCCAGTTTAAATTTAAAATATGTATTCATAAAAATATCAATCCCACTTTCTTTGCTATCTAACGCATAACTGCAACACATTCATCGGTTTCGGAAATTTCTTCTATTTTTTCTTCTGTAATACAATCTGATAATGAAGACTCTTTTCCTTTCAGTAGCGATTCTTCCATTCCCGGAATTGATTTTAAATGCATAGTCTCGCAAATAGAATTCCAGTCACCCTCAGAAATAAGTACGGCATTGCCTTCAATACCCGTAATCAGTACAGGCTCAGAATTCTCATTTACTTTTTGAATCAGATTATATAAATCTTTTCGAGCATTAGTTATGTTAATCACTTTCAAAATATCATTCCTCCTTACGTTCAAATTTGCTAAATCAACCGATTCTTTTAATTTATATCTAGGAGATATACGTTTTATCAATCTAGGATCTATATAATCTTCTGCGAATGGACTGCATCCATATTTTTCTTTACAAGTTTCTCTTATATACAGAAACTCAAAACTCGGAGAATATCTAAGTTTCAACAGTACCAATAATTTATACAATATATTGTTCTGCCTATGCTTACACCAATATCTCCAAATTTCTAACCGTGATTTCATACTCTTAATCCTCCTTTGCTAATTTAATAACATTAATTACTCGTACATCGCAACGATCCGGATAGCTACATAATGATTCTTCTATTTTTTTAATTTCTCCCAATGTCGGACATTTTCCAGATATGTCTACCACTGTATTATTAATGTCGAGTCTGGCATCACCTTCTCCACATACGGATTCAGAACGGTCTGTATAACTATACACCATTATAACTTTCATACTCTTATTCCTCCTCTTTATACATAATCTTGCCATCACGGGTAAATACCGGAATAGTGAAATCAGTGATACGCTCACCACAATTAGGACAATGACGTGGAAGAAAGCAATCGTCGCATCGTCTCAGTCCAATAAACTCTCGCTCAGCATCCATAAGTTCTTCTCGCTGTGGCGGAGTATATATGAAGTTCTTAAAAATATACCCACAGTTACATACCGGTTTAAAGTTTACATAAGCCATAAAATATCAATCCTCCTTACATGCAAACGGACACTTCTCACCTGACTCCAATCTACAACGGCTATACATACCATTCATTAACGTGCATTCATATTTATTAGTCATTTGCCAGTAGTTACTATGAGGACATTCTTCAGCGGATTTAGGCGAGATGAATTCCGTCACACAATAGTTTTCATTTACAGCATCATATTTTGGTATAATACCAACGTATAACAAATTTGCCTTGCTGATATGAAGTACTCCGTGAATATCAACTTCAGGAATGCTTATGTCATAATATCCGCCGATATAAATTCTGCCATTGTTGTTCAGATACTCGCCTGGTATAGCATGGTTAATCATACAATTTACAGCGATATTATTACCATCTTTGTTTACAGTTGCGCTACCGACTACCGAATTTGCATCATTAACATCGAAATCCAATACAACAGGTATCCGATCTTCCCAAGTAATCTCACAATCTTTTTTAAACAGAGAATCACATTTATCAATTACACCTAGTTCTAATAATGTTCCTGTATAAAGCACGTTTTATTTCTCCTTCTCTTTTGCATTGCTACAATATTCTTCTTTACTAACTACCCTATTGAAAAAATTACAGCGACCACTAAATCCAAGATTATAAACATACGTATAATGCTCACAATCTTTACATCGTATAATACTAGCTATATTTCTGTATTTCATAGGAATATCCATACCAACATGTAATTCTACGTCTTTCAAACCTTGCCTAATTAAGTTAATGTCATTGATATCAAACTCTACTGCACGTCCATTTAACAAATTTACAATATCTTCATTACCCAGTGTAATCACGAGTTTACTCATAAATCACATGTATCTCCTTTCTAAAATATAAAAGAAAGAGCCCAAGTCAAACGACCTGAACTCTATCACTCATTACCAATGCGCACCATTGAAAAATCTCCTTAAAGCGTGTTATAATATTAAACAAACGTTTAAAGGAGAATACCATGGAGCACGAATTACTATTTAACTGGATCAAAAATAATACAACACCACGTTCAAGTATAAATTATAAATATGACACATCGCATATACGTTTAGCATTTGAACACGATACAGACATATATGTAACAAACGATAATGTAAATGATGTTATGCTACAACTTGGTTATCATGCAGCTAGTTTTGCAAATGATCCATATTTACATTTTAATGTGTCGTCTCAATCCCAAGCTCTGATAATATATCAGAACGATGTTTTAGGCTCTCATTGATCACATTATTACAATTGACAACACGACCCACACCTGCATCATCAATCACATAGGGATAACCGATAGCTAATAATATCTCGCGAATTGTAGACTTACCCGTACAAGCCGGTCCGGTTAGCATGATGTAATTACCCATCTTCATGAAATGTAACAATCTGGTAGTTTCACGCTTTCCGAGTCTTTCAACTAAATAGTCCTTAACTTTTGGTGTGATTTTGTATGTAGGTTTATTCATAACTTAAATCTCCTTTCTAAACCAAAACAATATATCCAACTTCTTTACCATACTTATTATCTGTTATTTCAGCGAGCACAAAGTTCCAGTCTAATATAAAATCGCTCATTACCAATCTATTTTGTGGATCATATAGCGGAATATCTTCATCCGGATTGAACGATCCACCAAATACATTTTCTCGCCATCCATGAATATTATCATAAACTGCTTTTATGTCTTCTTCCGGAATATGCTCGTCAATCCATTTCAGAATAGTAAAGAAAACTCCATTCTCTTCTAATGTACTAACGGGTTTTCTGTAATCTGGTATATAATCTTCGTCAAAGAAAACAAACCCAACAGAATCACAATACTCTTTTGCATATAAACTGTTTATCATAATTTATGCTCCTCCTGTATTTTTGCATAAAAAAAGAAAGAGCCTGCAGTCAAACAACCACAGGTTCTTTCCGATAATTAATTAAGCTTCAATATCTTTCTGTGTATCCTCAATGAGTTCATCGAGTTTTCGTATAGCTGATTCTTTATCACCAGTATCCAATAACTCTCGGATCTCTTTAAGTGATCTCAACAGTTTTCTACTAAATGCTACAAATTCTTTCATGTTATCTTCCATGTACCTGCCTCCTTTTAAGCAAGCCCTTTCTGTTATGATAAGAGCATATATAAATATTATACACCACTCTCTCATAATAGAATAGGATTAACTCGCGAATAATGTTTTAGTCTTCGTCAATCTTTTTCACCAGAAATTTCTATATGCCATTTCCAGATGAAATATAATTATCGCTACGAAAACTAAGATTTGGTATTATACAAACCATCATATTCCGGATTGCAATAAACAATTCAGCTCTATTATCATATATTTCATTGCCATACCAAACCGCAAGCTCTCCTGTCATCGGATCCTCTTTAATATAGAAAGAATCATCATCTGTAAAAGCAAAATCCATATGCAATGTTTTACAAAGCATCTCCAAAGCCTGCTCTGGTCTCAATTCAAAAGTTGTAGTTACTTTCATAAAATATCAATCCTCCGTTACTCTAAATGTCACAAACCGTAGTGGATAATCACCAGATTCAATATCATCTACAGGCTCATTTAAATTAAATCTTAAATCATTATAAATATCTTTTTTGTCAAATACCTGCACAGTTCCTGTTTTAGTTACTACACATCTTCCTGTTTTACATTCAGTCCTGCCGACATGCATTGTCAGCAAACCAGTTTCTATAAGACGATTACACTCCTCTTTCGATAACTGAATATTATAAGTGCGCATTGGTAAACTGAAATATGCTTTCATATCTATCCTCCTTATCCTTTGAACGTAATAACTCTCTGGTTTCTACTTCCTCTAAACTGCAGAGTAATATCTTTCTCTTCTTCGATAAACGGACCGTCTACCAGAGTATCGATATAACTTAAAATCTCATCAGTAAATTCTGTCCAAACTTTTCCGCCCTTTACAAGATCCACATCATATAAATATCCAGTATAAACCCAAATATTTATGTAGGGATATTCTTCTCTGACTTTACGAAGAATATATGCCACGACGTTCTGATTCTCCGGCTCAAATGGATCACCACCAAGAATTGTAAAGCCATCAATGTATTTTCTGCCTAGTGCTTCAAGAATATAATTAATCGTATAATCAGTAAAAGGCTGCCCGTACCCAAAGTCCCAAGTCTCCGGATTAAAACAACCTTTACAATGATTCCTACAGCCAGACACAAATAAACTTACTCTTACTCCAGGACCGTTAGCAATATCACAAGTATTTATTTTTCCATAATTCATATTAGTAGCTCCTACCAAATCGCTTTAAAGTTATATACCGGTTACTCCTCCTTCTCCGCAATAGTAATTCGTACCATGGAGTTCTCTGTATCGATTTTTGCGATGTTACTTTCAAGTATGTCAGCTGATAAGAACGTTAACGCATCATTAGGTTTTATCTTAGTAATAAAGGCATCACCTATATATAAATATACATAACGGGTTTCTGAAACTGATAAGACATCTTTTACTGTAAGTAAACTGTTACTTGTTTCTGCTGTATTATGTGCCAGACTCGTAATCTTTTGTTTCGTAATTGTCACAGCACGAATCGGAATTCCATCAAATAAGCCTGATAATATCATATCAAGCTCGTCAATAAGTATTCCTTTTGACCAAACAGATTTATTTATAGTACGAGACAACACATCAACGATTGTAATAGGATATGGAATATTATAGTTGTTCATTTTCGCTTGTTTGAATATTAGAGATGCCGTAGACTTATTTGCTACTAAAATATAAGCTCCGGTCTCAGCTGATCTCCTAATCAATTCTGTAGTTTTCCCGCTCTGACGTTCTCCAATAATATATTCTGTCATAATTCTATTCCTCCGTATCTGTATTTTTCTTATACTCTTCTTCCATCAAACCAACAAAAATATCAGTCTGATTTCTTCCGGTTCTTTTACTCAAATCTCTTAACATACTTGCCTGCTTATCATTCAGCCGTAACATAACACGTTTTCGTTTGGCATCCGGCTTTACAGGTCTACCTCTTTTAGCCATAAAAATATTAACCCTCCTTATTTAACTTGTCTTTAAGTAATATTTTATAAGCTTCATTTTCGGATGTGAGCCTCTTCACCTCTTTTGATAATAAAGCAGTTTCTTTATTACATTCTTCTCTTATCTTAATAACTCTAGTTATTGATACCCACTGACAACCGTTAATCCAACAATGCAATTTATCATCATCGTAACTAACTTTTTCCAACCTTTCATCATTACTCATACTCTACCCCTCCTCCTCTTCAATAACGCAGTGTACACTTCCACATTTAAAATATGCTTCTTCATGCTCGTCCTTGAAATATCCAACTAATCTGGTTCCTACTAAAAGAGTTACATCTTCCGGTTCTACAGTATAACCAGGTAATTCGCCTGCTATCTTTTCAGCAATTATTTTCTTAATTTCTTCTTCACTTAACTTTACTTCTATATTTTTTAATATTTTCATAATGCAAACGCTCCTTTACCTAAATATCACAATAGTTCCAGCAATTAACCACAATATTTTCTCGACTCTTTTATTATGATCTTGTTCAAGCCAGCACCAACACCCCATGCCGCAAAACCATAATGCTTTAACTATCATCATTACAGTCTCAAAATCAATTATCATGTCTACCACACACCTCCCTAACAGCAGACAACTATCGTAAGCAAAACCAAATATTCAATACGCTTAAATGGATCCTTCTCACGACAATATATCCATAGACAATATACTCCGGCTATTATTTTAAACAGTGTTCTAAAGTCCATTTTTGTTCGGCTCTCCTGTTCCATAATTCTGCAATTTCTTCATCTGTACACCAATCCCCATAATATCCGTCACAAGTTCTCTCTTCTGTTTTAGCATGACATTTAGTACATTGAACAAACTTTACTCTATAGCTACAGTATCCATCAGGTCTAATTGCATCGGATATTCGAGCTTTTCCCCCACAAAACGGACACGGTTTTAATAAAGAATCTAACCTATTTATTTCTTTCATTAATTTATACATATATTTATCCCTCTTTTTCTGTCTATACAATAAATATAAAAAGAGAAGCCCATGATCAGAGTCGCTTATCTACAAACGGATATGATACCCATGCACAATAACCACATTCTTCACATATGTAACCTCTACAACCCTGAGAATCTGTGTCGAATAATAGTAATTTCTTTTTACAATGCGGACAAATACCTAGGTTGTAATCTTTCTTCTCTAACAAAATCCCTATAATAGCACCACCAAACATGAACACTGCTAAACTTCCCAATATGACAAAATACATGCTCTACACCTCCGTTGGAATATCTTTTAACACAAATATAAGTTCGATTTCATGGATGCTGTCGAAATATTTAAAAGTATCAAGCTTCAAAAAATTTATCGAAACTCCATATTTAGTAAATCGTTTCGACTTAGAGATTTTATCGACAGCAATAGCTAGAATATCCTGCTTATGTTCTCTTATTACTTCCATCGGTTTTTCTTCAGCTATTCGAGTATTCATACGAAGCCTAACAAAATCAAAAGTTTTATTATTGCTATTTTCAAAATCTCTTTCAACAGTTGGCTGATCTACTCTTGTGATAAAACGATCAATATCAAATTTGCCGTCATTACGAGGTTCCCAACTACTTTTATGTGGTGCTCTCACTGATCCATATTTTTTATGATTATTTATACGATTCCGAATGCTATTATACGATTGCGGTCTTACATCAAAATGACGCCTCTTTTCGGTGAAAGCTGCTTTTTCATGTTCATCAAGTTCAACAATAGTAGTCCATACTCTGTAGTGTTCATCTATGGTGTGTTCCTCTAAACCGATCAGCGAGTTCCATTTACTTGGCGACAACTTAGCATACGGACCGAAATCAATATGTAATTTTTTGTTATCGTCAAAGTAATATAGATACTCGTTTTCATCAATGTACATTACCAAATATGGTATAAACATAAATTTTGTTTCTTTACCTGCAATTTTCATATTTTTAATCACCTTTCAAATAAAATCTGTTCATGAATATCTTTTTAACCAATTTTTGCAAAAGAAAAGAAGCCCTTAAATTGAGCTCCTAATCCGTTTCTTGCTTCTCTTTTCTTCTAAGTTATTAGCTACTATTTCAGATCCAATCCAAACACAATTCATAGCTATCGGTACGAGGAACCATACATTAGAAATATCAATGAATACACTCATCAATATTCCAACTATAATTCCTACTACACTCATAGTTCCGAATAATAATGCTATTTTTCTCATATCTAAAATACCTCCTATCCTTTCTATAAGAGGAACTGAAAATATCGCGTGTAATCACTATTTCTCAGAATATTTTTCATGTAACTTTGAAGCCTTAAGCACCAGATACTCTACTGTATCCTGATCACTTATATAACCGGCTAAAAGAGCTTTCATTTCCTCTTCAAAATAATTTACTTTTTCTTCGCTCACTGCTTTTACCTCCGTGCATAAAAATAGAAGACTCAGCTATTAACCAAGTCTTCCGTAATGTTTTTAGTCTGTTATTTTAACTTTCTTTCAATATCATCATGTTTGATATCAACAGTATTCCAATCAGGTCCCGGCAAATCTACATCTGCTATATACACAGTATCTTCTTCCAATACCTCATCAAATTACATTTCAAGATCATCAATATCATCAAAGATATCTGTAAGAGACTTATTATCAAACAGCTTTGTATTCATAACTTCTTCAATACTACCTACCGTTACAAAATCATCCCCATACCACATATCGAATTCTGTTGAACTCATCGGATCCACACCACAGCTTTTACCGTTATAAGTAAATGTAATCTGAGTTACTATTTCTGCTATTCTATCTTTAAGTTCATTAATTTTCATAAAATATCACCATTTTCCTTTCTTTCGTCATCAGTCAGTTCACGTATACTTCTATGAACATAACCATCTTCGTCATATGTATAATCATGTGCATGCTCTCCATGTATACCATAACTATGCTGTTTAGGTTTTCCATGATTATTATTACTTATTTGTTTTATTTGACGACCATTATCATCGTAATAGTTACGTTCGATACCACCATTCTTATGAGTGATCTGTGTTATACCATTGGGCGGTCCTTTTAGCTCAGTTCTTTCAACTATAAGTATATATTTACCAGCTGCGTTTTTCAATCGGTTAATAGGATACGGCGGACCATTTTTCACACCCCACTTCATACCTTTGACACCACTATGCTGAATCTCTTCTTCGTCAAGCTTATCATGCATTTTACCAAGAATATCATCCACAGTCTTTCTGGTTTTATCGCTGAGTTTCATATAATCTTTATGCTCTCTATACCAGTCAAATATTTCATATAGATTATCTTTACTCCAAGAGAAAGCCCACCAGTCACAGATCATCTCCAGAATATACTCATAAGGCATATCTAATATAGTCTCTGCTTCATCTGGATCATCATGAATCAGAACCCAGTGCTGCCAATGATGAGGGTTTCTATGAATATGTAATAACCATGCATACTCATAATCTCTCACGACTTGATACGATCTGTTTCCACCATAAAAATAAGCATCATACGGTTCATACTCATCTGGCTGTGACTTACTGTAGTCATGTGCAAAACCGATCTGATGCTCTAAATCTAATCTTCTACCATCTGGAATCAACTCTGATAAATTATCTTTGATCCAGTCATATCCTTTCTTTACATTTGCTTTATGTTGCTGCAAATATTCATCATATTGTTTACTCATTAGTCTTCTCCATTCTGCCAAGTATTTCTATAAGTTCTTCAAGCCATTCCAACGGTGGTAATTTATCAACTGCAATATAATTGTAAATCCCATTCATCAGTTCATCCTGTCGTTTCTTATCCCATTTTTCTCTAGGTAATACCCCAACTGGTGGTTTCTCTGCCTTGTCAAAATCAATAGAATCTTCAACATCGCATGCCCCTACTAAATATCTAGCATCGTTAACCGATAACTTACCATCAATATAATAATTTCTAACCTCTGTAAATACCGTTAAACCATTTCTACGGCACAAATCCTCAATGACAGTTCTATATTTTTTGCATCTCTCTTCTAAGATTTGTTCTCTAGTTATAATCATCCTGATTCCTCCATTTAATATCATCAATATATCTAACCGGTCCAGTGATATATTTTACGAAATCTGGTAACAGTATTACTCCAGATTTAGCCTGATTCAATAAATCTAAACGAAGTGCTTCTAACTTTTCCGGTTTCATCCGAGTTTCACATTGCAATATTATTACATCACTGGCATCTTTTTTAGGCTTGTATTCTCTTGTGCAGTCACATCCACAATCTTTATTCTGAAGTTCACAGCTGTCACAAAGAGTCTCTGGCTTTTTATTAAGCTGAATTGCGCCGCTTTCTTCCGCAGCAATTAACACAACTAAAGAATACAGTATTCGCATATCAAATTTGCTAACGCCTCTTGGTGGAACTGATAAATATATTTTTTCACCAGCTTTTAATCCATCATATAATTTCGTTACGTATTCTTTATGCCACGATCCAAGTGCTATTCCTAATGTTCTTTCAACAACATCAACAATATCCATATTTATTATCCTTTCCTCTAATGTTAAAAAAAGAAAGAGCCACAAATTAGGACTCAATCTTTCAATAATCATTTCTTAAAATACCATGCTTCAAGTTTAGGTATCCAGTCAATAATACCTACCTTATGCATATATAATTCCTCACCAAAAAGCACCCTTCGTATGATACACCTCGGTATCCACGGATATTTCTTCTTAATGAGCCTCATACAATCTAAAGTATCATATACTGGTTTATTACTCATAAACTATCAACTCCTTTCATTAAAGCCTAAGATTTTATCGCGAAAAAGAAAATATAGCTATCCTTTCTTTTTTCTCCACCAGCCATAACATCTCGGTAATTTTTTCCATGCTACAACATCGATTCGCTCGCATTCGCTGTCCGAATATACGAGATTATCATGAATAGGAGCTCTGCATGATTCATACACTTGATAGCCATCAAACACGTTCTGCCGTTCTGCTCTTATCCATTTTGAGTTCCATTTAGTGAATTTCAGCTCCATAACTTTGGGCATATTCTCACCAGCGCCATGAGCCACAGTGCATAAATATATACCGTCAGTTTTTGGCTTAAACCATTTATATGGTCTCCACAAGTTAAATATCATTTGATTTGCTGCCTCCTTTCTCTAGTAACTCTTGGCTTTTGTCGCACAAGATTGAACGTTTCAATAAATAATGCTACGAACTCGCATACAATAAGAAGTATCATTAATGGCATTGTACATATAATTTTTACAAGCTGCCAAAGATACTCCGAGTTAGACCTTCCATTATTCAGAAATTTTCTAGTTACAGTAACGTACGACGATAAATGCGGTAAATTATGTGCAGCTGAGTAAGCACATACTATGATCAAATACCACACGTTAATACATATCAACAACCATAATGTAATCATACTAGGCAATTTAGTAATTTCCATACTGAATATCCTTTCTAATTATGATTTAAACATACCTTCTTGTTTCCAATCTTCTTTAGATGGTTCTTTATTATTGTTTTTATTAGCACTTGCCAATGCTATACAAATAAGTACCAACTGACCAATAATAAAACCACCGACGAAGATGATGCAGTCTAATATAAGTTTCATACAATCCTTCCTTCCATCTGCCTTTTAAGTGCTTCTAATATAGTGTCTAACTGCGCATGACTTAGATGAATGATAGGACAACTATCTGGTATCGGCGCTCCATTACAAATATTATCGTCTGTTAGTCCGCAGATTGTATCAGTGCTAAACGGATCTCTCCTGGAACACGGGCAAGTCATACATTTACTTGGCTTATCAAATATAACCATTGCTTTACTCATTATTTATTACCTCCAATTTTCACCTGGTACTGTAATAGTGATATTGATGTTTTCGCCATTACGACCATCATTCACAATATCAATTTGACCTCTATACTCAGCTTTTACGTTTCCTTCAGAATCCTGAATCTTAATAGTTCCATGGTTCGATGCTTTGGGTATCTGTAATATAAAAGTCTCCTCTTCTTCTACTTCGACTGATTTGGATTCATTGGACCCAGATATGATATCCTGATTTTTCTGCATTTTATGTTTCTGACATGCCGTACAGATTAAAACCAATATGATTCCAAATCCTATTGACAAATATGCTAATCTTTTCATTCTATTATTCCTCTCCAGTAATTAACTCAGTATACGGAAGACTCTCAATCCACCATTCAAAAAGAAAAAGAGGGAGCCTACTTTAGCCCTCCTCGATTTTAATCATAATCTTTTTCAAAGCTCTATTAGTTCTACTAATAACGTCCCCTTCGTTAATAATCTCATTCTTTTCCCAACACACATAAGTTCCTTTTACAAGCCTGATATTAAATATTGTTATTGGGCTTCTGTCACGTACATATTCACTTGTACCAACAACGACCCAAATACAATTATCGTTATCTGTCTTCTTATTTTTATGTGTGTTGATTATTTTAACAAAATCACCAACTTTTACATTTTTAGCTTCTTTAATAGTCATAATAAATACCTCCTTTTATTTCCTCATAATAGGAGATGTAAATTTAGCGAATATATTTTTGAAATGTTTCTCACGCTGAAAAATAAAAGAGAAAAGACCCAGTGTACAATACGCTGGGTCTCTCTTTAATTTAATATTTAGTTTTATCGAACATTGTTCCATCCCACACCCATAAATATAATCTATACCATATGAATATCGGTGTTAACAATACTCTAAAAATTGTTGCCACTATCTCCACGTTTTTATAGTCTTTTTTATTTAGGGTAATCTTTTTATAATGTTCCATAAATACCACTCTCCTTTCATAATAGGAGTTGTATTTTTAGCGAATTTAGTTTGTCGCTTCCCCATTTCCGGTAATCAGCTCAGAATACGGAAGACTTTCGATCCACTTACAAACCTCTCGCCATTCGTCCAGCTTATGTCCATGCCGCTGTCTGTAAATGTTCGCCAGCACCTCATAATTCAGCATGACATTACGGGTCTGGTTATAGCTGCTCGGAAGAAGCTGAATAAGCTGCCACCAAATTTCTTTATCTTTTGGTTTAAATGATAAAAATCGATCCTCGCTAATAAGAATTGAACCGCCTTCGACATATAAATTTCGATATTCATTTAAAGTTCGAATCGTTCTCGATAAACTTGCTAAAGATTCTAAAAATAAATGCTCACAGCTAAAATCTTCCATCGTAAACTCTTTCTCCGCAATCTTATGCATCGTACTGCAAGAGTTTGTAACCGTTCCAACCTTATAGGTATCAAATTCTTTCCACCAATACAATGGAGCAGTGATTCTCACATACACAGGCATCATACGCATATATTTCCGATGTTCCGTACCTGCATTGGAGAGGCGCTGCATAAGAGAGTGGTCGTTTTCCCCAAGTGTAAATTCTTCAGGAATATAACACTGTAGATAAGTGTCTTCTTCAATCGGTGTAATTTCACTATCACTCTTCTCCCATGAGTTCATCGGATTTCTCATACCTTCTATAATAAATTCCATCCGCTCCGGACTTGCTAATACTACATTTTCTAATTTAATCATTTTATACCATCCTTAATAAACTTAGTTATTTTATCCAAATCTCGTTTAAAATCCCTAATATCTTTATCCTGTATTTCTCTCGGCTTATCATTCCATAATTCTCTTCCTGATCTTTGTCCATAGAAGAAGTCCCATTTTTCAAGAATGTCAAGAATCTCTTCTAAATCGCTTTTAACCATTAGACATTCTCCAACATCTTTAGTTTTAAAACATACTTGAACATAATGGGTATGTTTTTTAGTTCTTAAATAGCAGACGCGAATTATATAATCGCCACCGTTTATAAAACTATGAAAACCTAATTTCCATACTTTAGAAACCTGATACGCATTTCGACCCATCACACCCTTTTCTAATTTAATCATATATCTTTTTTTTCTCCTATTTTCTGAATTTATTTCCAAACTAAGCTTCTTTCTTTATATATGCGTCTAAATAATTAGCTTCTTCATCATCATACATAATAATTACACGATCATTTGTGATACCAGATGTAGGAATACCGTTACCGTTCCACCTATCATAAAAACCAACTGATTGGAATTTAATGTCATGCACTATTTTGTCTGCAATAAATTTATTAATCTGTGTTTCAAGTTCCTCAGTATCGTTACAACATATGATCTTAATTTTCATCCTAAGCTTCCTCCAATTCTCCAAACAACTGTTCATAAGTAGCAATATCATATGTCATGAGTTTTTCTTTAGCCTGATTCTCAGTCATAGGTACAGCATACCCGTTACGATCTGAGTCATATGTCATAAGCCATCTTCCTTTGTGACTTCTCCATAAACGAACATTTTTACCATCACAGTAATAGCTATGAGATAAAAACCTCACTTTATACTCATGCTGAATTTTATCTGACACCATCTCCATTTTATCGGTGTCATATTTAATTTGATCAATTACGCATATCATTTCTTCTGTTCACTCCCCTTCGTATTCATTCATAAAGGGCTCGATCTTCTTTAAAACATCTGAAGGTACTATATTTTTGTAAGACCAATCAAACGGATTTAAGAGAATCCTTTCAAAATTGGTGACACAATCATAACTTATATGATCGCATTTAAAAATATTATCTGGTGTACAATTGTTTCTAATTTGAAATCGGTTATAATCGCTAATAGCGTCTACTACTTTAAAGAACATCTTACCGGTATTTACGACTTTGATTCTATAAAAAATAGATATCATCAATCCGATAATACAAACAATATATATTACAAATGACATCACTCTTCCTCCCTCACAATTCCACGGAATACTACTTTCTCCTCAGACAAATTTACAAAATATCTTTTGCCCTTATATATGACCTCATCACCGTAATAATTGAAATCTTTATCCGGCTGTGAAGCATACGATAAAATATTTAGTTTTGTTGTTTTATTCATACCGTTACTCCTCAACGTCCATTTGGTGTCTGAATATAAATTTTATATTTTCTATTGGAATCATAGCCAACGTTGTAGTAAAATTATTATTTTCATGTACAAATGTAACTAATCTTTTATCCATATTTATTACTTTATTGCATAGATCTCTAAACTCCAGAACAGTTCCGTCCATAAGTTTTACTCTAAAAGAATATTTCATAATAAGTTATATCCTCCTTACTCTAAAATATCTTTAATTGCATCGAGCAGATCTTCTTTATCACTTTTGGCTTTCTCACTCTTTTCAATAGCAGACTCAAGTGCTGCTTTTGCTTTAAGAATCTTATCCTTATTGGTAAAGAGAGTGTTTATTGCTTCATACTTCTCTACTGCTTCAGCTCTCTTCTTTTCAGCTTCTTCAACTTTTCTCAGGCATTCAGCTCGGACTTTATTAATTTCATCAGCGCATTCCAATTTCTTTTTTACGATAGTTGCCTCTGATTCTTTCCGGATACGTTCCGCTTTTCTCAACACCTCATCGTTGGCTTCTGCGATATTCTTTGCATGGAACTTAGCGAACTCAACATCATCCATTTTATTGATCTTGAGCGAATATAACCGATCTTTTTCTGCAGCTGCACGAAGAGCTTCTTCTTTCAACCGATTCTGTTTAAGTGACTCTTCTTCCTCAATCTTCATCATATTTTTAGAATGCTCTTTTTTAAGTTCCTTTTTCTCGATCCAATTTGCAATTCCATAAGCACCTGCTCCGGATGTAAATATGGATGCTCCAGCTACCATTAACCATTTTCCGATTTCTTTTACTTTAATAGTGTTCATTCCTATTCTTGTCCTTTCTTTTGATATGATAAATAATCTGTAAGCGCATTCGATGACTCCTTTATGCCGTCGGAATATCCGTTAAGATAAGCCTCTTTTACAGTGTTCAATAAATTAACCATTGGCTCTATATCACTGCCGAATATCTCTTTAAGAATATCTAATATCATCACAGCACTATGAAGTTCTTTTTTAGATATCCGCATTTCGTACTTATCATTTACATAATTTGCAAGTCTGGTATAAATAAACTCATCTTCAGTTTCTTGAATCTGTCCGTGCAAAGCAGTATAGCCAAAAGATACGGCATCCATAATATCTGAACGTGACATTGTAGACTCTTTCTTTTCAATTGAATCAAACTCCGGAATATTTATTTCCGATGGCTTCTTGATATCAAACATATAGTGGTTCTCCTTTCTTACTGTGAAAACAGAAAAGACTCGACACTAATTATGCCGAGCCTTCTCATACATTACTCAGGTATTAAACAAAGTTCCATTGTTGTGTTCCATGTACCGCATACTCCAAAAATATCGCCTATATCACTCAGGTACAATTTCACTAGATTCCTACCGATAGACTTTGTATTTGCTATATCAATTGCATCCTTCTGTTTAGAATTTATGAAACTCGAATATTCACTACTATACCCATTTTTACCTGGATATAATTCGTCGAATTCTTTATTCCATTTTTCATACATCGGATTCAAAATATTAATCGCAATCTCACGTCTTTCGATAAATTCTTTTTCTAATAAATTGATTTTCCATCCTGATAAATTACTATTGCTAAATATTATTTTCGCTATATACTTCATATACAACACTCCTTTCATAAAGGGGTATGTATACTTCGCGAGAAACACAAAAGAAGAGAAGCCCCATTTAGGACTCCTCCTCATTTTCGTCTGTTTCTTTTTCAGCTGGTTTTTCTACCTTTAAATAAGTCTTTCCGAATTTACTAATAATTTCCACAGCTACACACCCTGCGTAAACTCCTAAAATAACTCCGAATGCTTTCTTAAACGTACTTTTCATGTTACTGCCTCCTTAAAAATCTACATACTGTTTCATAACAGTACATGTTTTTGTCGCGAATCAATAATATTTTCTTATCTCTACTAATCCGCACTTCTTACACTTGCATCGGAACACGCCAACACGAAAACCGCTGTAATCACGATAGGACCGAATCAACTCTTCTTTCTTCCATTTGTGATTACAGAGTTTCTTCCTATTAAATATAGGTAATCTAATCAATGTACTCTGTCCCCTTTTTATCTGAAAGCGTATACATACCGGTTCTTATATAGACTAATTTTTTAAGTGTCGCCTCGTTTAAGTCAGTAAGTCCATACAGTAATACGGTCGCAAAAAGTTGATTTATTTCATCTTGTGTATATTCCGGTAAACTGCCACTCGATATCTTGTTATTCTGTTTCTTCCTATTAAATATCAATCCCATTTAATAAACTTCCTCTCATTGAATTTTCGCTTATCGTGTAACGCTCTTGATATTGCCATATCTATACCACTGTGAGTTTTCAGATGATAGTAGTATAAATCACTATATGAAGTGTTCAATCTGTCAATTCTCCCCGCAGCCTGTGTCATCATCTTATAACTGTAATTCTGACTGTAAAATATAATGCAATTTGTCCGGATGCAGTTCCACCCTTCCGATGCTGAATTGTATTGACACAGATATACCCATTGATCTCCTTCAGGAACCGGCTGATGCTTATGACCAGTCCATTCTGCTACCTCAGTACCAGGTTCATACACTAAGTTCAACAGAATGTCCCTTTCATAATTGTAATTATAAAATATAATGACTCTCTTATAATTCTCCAATATCTCAAGTAAAGTAGCCTGTCGAGATTCATCGGTGTTGACAACTCTACGCAAGACCTGACATAAAGCCCCAGCATCTTGTATTGGCTCATTCGTAAAGGGGTTCCATCTATTTCTCATAACTTCCCGGTACTTTTCACGATTATATTCACAGTAAATATCATTGTCATGCTTATTTATGTTGTGCTCGTACTCCATGTATACCAATACGTTATCTCTCAACCGATCCAGTCTTCTTGTGTTCATATACCGGTCAATTTTAGGGAATTTTGTATACCTCGAAAATATAACATGCTCACGATTAAACTCAGATTTATTACGGAAGAATCCATTAGCCAAAAATACCGGAAGATACTCAATATAAGAATCTCCCGGTGTAGCACTAAGTAATATCCAATCGTTCCTTTTTGCAATTTTCAGAAAACTTTTAGTCCAAGCTCCATATGATACTAACCGCTGCTCATCTAATAAAAAGAAAGCATTATATACATCTGTGTACTTTCCTATGTTATTCCAACTGTCGATAACCACAGTATTTCCGAACGAGGTTTTTCCATCGTCTCCTGGAATCATAATAAAGTTAGCCAATTCTCCAAGCCACTCTAAACTATCCCGTTTCTTAGCAGTTGTGATTATATACAGATCTTTTGGTTCTTTCATCGGAACATACTCGCCTTTGTCGATCCATCCGCCACATTCTTTAAAATAATAAAATAAGCCGGTTCTCGACTTTCCGCTTCCAACACCACCACACAATATGCATCCATTATGAAGTCTGTTAACTGCATCTAACTGATACGGATACAGAAAATTTGTGGTATTCTTTTTCTGTGTGATCATTGTGTGGCATCACTCCTTACAAAATCTGTGCTATATGGTTTGTGCCTGAATGACTTTTTACTCTGATCTGTAGATGACGATCGTTCTAACTTGTAATATTCAGTTGATCTTGATATATCAAAACCAATCTTTCTGAATCTTTTGTCTACAGTATATTTCGTATATCTTGCCATTTTATCCCTCCGATTCTTCTAAACGGAATCCTGCGTATTTCCATAAATCTTCTTTCATCTCGTCCATATCAAGCTCTCCGTCCTGCCATTTTTGATAATATTCAAGTACATATGCTGTAAATTCTGGTATTTTCTTCTCGTATGATTTCTGCCAATAATGGTCCATAAGTACTTCAAGCGGTAGAGTTAGCAATAGTACCATCGCAGTATTTACAGCATCATATGTAGCTTGTTCTTTTACTTGTTTTATCCTGTCACCTATCTGCTGTTCTACAAGAGCATTAAGTTGAGCCTTTGTTAGATTATATGTTGCAGTATTTGCTTTCTGAGTTTCTCTCTGTTTTCTTCTGAGTTCTGCTCTGCTCATAAGTCAATCCTCTTCTAATTAAGTAATGCCTTATCAATAATCTGGAAGTTTGCTCTATGAATATATAACGGTTTTCCATCAATCATCAACTTTGTCATTTTCGGAAGATCGTCCGGAATATCCCAATATACTTTATCTCCAGAATAAGCTACGATAGGCTGTCCGAGCTGCGATTTAATCACTACTACTCTTGATTTACCAAATGCATTTTTATAAGAATTTACGATACCGGCAATAGCTGTGTTCTCTGTAAACTGACCAGTACTATTACTGTAAATATCATCCTGTGTGAAGTCCGCTTCTGGCGTCAGTCCATCTCCTTCAAATATACAGGTGTCTCCGCAGCTCTGAATCTCTTTACCATCTACATTGATAGAAATAACTGAAGACAACTCATAATTACGGATAATATCACCATCGCTATCATAGGAAGTTGTCTTTACTTTATTTCCTGTAATATTGATTTTGTCGCCAGTTGTGGTCATAACCAATTTTCCATAATTATCATATGTATGAATTGCATATCCATTACCGACAAGATCTCCTCTGATGTCACTGATAGCTGAATCAATAGCTGCACATCCAGCCAACGTCACCACTAACATTACACATAAAAATGCTGTAATAATTTTCTGAATTTTGTTTTTCATCACGCTTCTCCTTTACTTCCACACACGTCCTGTTTTCTTTGATTTAATAACGATTCGTCCTTCAATATGAAATCCGGATAACTCGCATATATTAAAGATCGTATCTAACAGTTTCTGAAACTTTGCCGATTCATCTTCTACATGCTTCATTGCCAAATATGCAGTCGGATCCATATAGCCCTCGCCATTTCTTTTTAAGTCTTTATTGTTCACTCTCCTGTGGCTCCTCTGTCTGTTTTATTTCTATATTATTATTTGCTTTCCCTTCACATTTAAAAGCTGCAGTTCTTTCAATACATGTACAGATTCGGTCTACCAGCGAATGAATACAAAGATACACTATAATAATCAGTACGATAAAAGATACAAAACTAATATTATTCATTATATAAAAAGCCCTCCTATTTCTATCAAAGTATCGATTACAAACTTGCAGAAATAATATACACAAGTGACTACCGCTGCAATAGCAACTGGTACTACCCATAAAATAACAAGGGCTATACCACATAACAGATATATTATTCCGCTGATGATCATTACAAAAAAATCAAATATCATTTCTGTCTTCTCCCTACACGCTCAAAATCCAGCAAGTAAGAAACTTTTACATGTAGTACCTGCGACAACTGTAAAATCCTTGTTGCAGATGGTACATATTTGCAATGCAGATAAGCACTTATCGTAGCTGGGTTAATGTCCAGTGCATCAGCCAGATCTCGTCGTGACATGCCACGGTACTTCATTAAATCGAATAAGCGATACGCGAATTCCTTACTCCATTCTCTCTTTGACATGATTTACTTTTCATCTCCTTTATAGTTCGGATTCTTTTTAAAGTTAACCGGTTTGTGTGAATGATAATTCATCGGATGTTTCAAACATTCATCACACGGGGGGTCACTTTCTCCCAGATTCTTATAATTGCACTGTTTACAATATTGATCGAAATATACTTCTTTATAAGAATATTCCATCTTACAGTCACCTCCATCCTTAGTCATAAAAAAAGAAAGCTCAAGAATTACTCAAGCTTTCGTCAATATTTTATTTCATATATTTGTTTACTGTTTTTTTTATTACATATTTTTTAAATTTAGTTGCTATATCTTCTGCAATACGTTCTGTAGAAAAACCATTAAGAACCATTTGCGAAAAGTTTGGTATTGATAAATCCCATGTAAGATTCTCAAATGAATCAATTCTCACATATAATTTATCGTCACTAACCGTCACATAAATTTTTCCAACAATTTTCTCTTTCAGTTTTGCATGTAAATTCATAGCAATTAAATATTCATAATCTGCCATAATAAACAGCCTCCTTTTATTATTTTTCATAAAAGGTTCTGTTTATTACGCGAATTTACTCATCATGTGTATGAAAATTAAAATCTACGTATACAGCAATAGCCCATACTTCATCTGCTGTTGCGTGTATTTCTTTTAAATTTGGATCACTTTCTTTCCATTCCTCATACCCCGTCCCAGATTTAATAGCTATCAGAGCATTTTCTAAAGCGTGTTCTATACAAGTCATTTTTATTATACCACCTCATCTTCCGAATTATGACATTCATTATACTATATATTGTGTTAATGTGTCAAAAATAAAAGAGCCCATCAATTAAGACAGGCTCTTAAACACACTGCTATCCGATTTTCTGTGTAACCAATTTGTCATAAATATCAATGGCTTCTTTACCTTTAAAAGCGTTAATGATATCTACTGCTTGATTCGGATGTTTTCGTCCAACTAACAGCACACTTTCATTAGCATTTGATCCAAAATCGATACTGACTAACAGAGTGTCTGGTAACTTCTTTAAATTCACTTATTATCACCTCCTATAATGTATGTCTGAAAAACGATTCAACGGGTACATTTAGTACCGTAGATAATGCAGCTAAATGATTTGCATTAGGTACTCTTTTGCCGTTCTCCCAGTCACATAAAGCATCTCTCTTTACTCCTACTCTTACTGCTACATCTTTTTGATACATGCCTGTATTTTCTCTGGCTTTTCTAATCAAATTATAATCAAATTTAAGCATAAAAATATCCTTCCATTTAATATACTATAAGTTTCTTCTTTTCTCTGTCCCAAAGATATACATTATCACTAAGTACATCTTTAGGTTCCAATGCCGTCCGATTCACTGTATATACCATCTGTTTTACATCACTTATCGTTATACTCAGCTGATTTTTCTTAATAAACAATAGTTCATGTTTACTACTTGGAATAATTATCAAATCGGAGTCATAATCATCAGCTATTTTACCTATGACATCAGGCATACATAAATAAAACGCCCCGAATATCATACTTACATTCGTAATTATATAAAGTAACACATCATCATCGTTAAAACCTGTATCAATCGATACCATGCTGCTCATCATATCAATTATATTTTTTACTACAGGTGTACCTATATTTTTACAAGCATGATAATAGAGATATTCTTCTGTGCAACCTAAATACTTAGCAACCTTATTATCAATAAGCAACCGCATGACTGTATCTTCTTTTTCTACCTGTAACCAATACTGAACTACCAAGTTGCTTGAATATCTGTGTGGAATATTATCTAGCATGTCAGCGGTTACGGCTTCAGGATGATTAAGAGATCCTACAATATTTTCAGGAGCGTTGTTAATAAATTCTTGAATATCAATCCTGTTCGTCATAGATTTGTTCTCATTTCTTAGAGATACCTCATATAACAAGCGTACACAGTTTGTTGAAAATCGCATTGTTCTAATAGCTGTGAAAACTCTGTATCCGTCATACACTTTATTTTAAATGTAAGTTTTAGTAGAAAAATGTATATGTCCTGAAACATAATCAATTATCCTCAATCACAATACCGAACGCAAGACAACCATATCTTGTATCTTTATCCACATTCGAGCCATCATATATTATTCTGTTTCCATTTATCGATACTAGCTCTGTACCTATTGGAAGAATCGGTAAAATATATAATGGTATCAAGAATAAATTCGGGGTGTCATCAGAATATACAACAAATCGTAACTCTCGAGCTTCTTCTCTTGTAAGTGTATCCCAGTTGATATGCTCATTTAGTTCTTCAAGAAACATATGAGTATTTACTTCATTCTCTTTTCTGCAAAATTCGTTACTCCAACTTTCATACTGTACAGTTTCTGCAACTTTATTGGCATACCACGTAAAGCAATCCATAATCTCCTGTTTCATATTTTTCTCCTTTCTCGTATTATCTACAGTAATTCTGTATACTCTTTAATTAAATCATCCGAGCACCATTCTGGTTTGTCTCGATCTGCTAAATTATTCCATATACTTTTTATCAAGAATAACTGCTTCTCAACATTACCAGTTGATAACATATCAGGGTTACGTCCGTACCGTATATATAATCCGCATTCCTGAATCAGAGAATCTAAAATATTGCATTGAATTCCTGTAGATAAATTTAAAACATTAATCACGATCTCTTTCTAAATATAATAGATAGTCCATTCTGTAGTGACCTCCGTATGCACTTACAGAATATATAGACTCGTCCATAATAGCTGTTGGTAAATCACTTTGAAGGTATCCTCTGTCATAATCACATTCCGGGTCACCAACTACAGATTCACCGTCAAAAATACCGATAAATCCCCAGTCTTTTGAATGATTTATAAGCACTTCATGAATAAAATCCCTAACTGTATATTCTTTGTCCAGAGTTACTGAATACGGCGCTTTTTGTTCTTCTTCAGGACCGAGCTGTTCTAAAGTAAACATGTTATAAGCCCCACTTTCCAATAGGTTCTCCAGAAGTTCCTGCTGATTCGCTGCTATCCGTAGCTTTAAAGTATGCTCCTTCTTTCTGAGGATACATAAATTCAAACATCAGGTAATTCGCAGCATCTAACAAATATTCAGTGTTTCCGGTCTCCTTGTATTTCTCTATACATAGATCGTGACTTTTAATAGTATCAACCAGCTTATCTCCAAAATTGATTTTTGCTGGACCGTATTTGTGAAAACTGACTTCCACTCTATTTTTTCTAAGAGTATCAAATCTGTCCGAATACTCTTTTTTCATATCAGGCTGCATTGGTATACACCGTCCTTTCTAAAATTAAAATAGAATCTCAGTACATTCCGCACCAAGATTCCGGTTCTTTTTTATTACTTTTTCTATGTCTTTATTAAATTCTGTGCCACATAAGCATAATGACAATGGCTCATACTTTGAAGTAACGACGCCTACTGATCGCACATGCTTTAATTGAATACAAGCCTTTTTTCGATTAAACACCGGTACAATAATCTCATAATCATCTGGCAAGTTACTAATGATGCCACGAAGATCTTTTACAGTAAGATTTTTAATATCTGGTTCTGGCTGTATTTTGCCGAATTTTTTGGTTAGTTCAATCTCTACAGTTTTATTAAAACTATATATTGTTTCAACTTCTTCATCGTACCATTGCTCAATAAAATTCACTGCAAATTTATTGATATCATAGTTACTGACACTAATATCACCGTTCATGACCATATCTTTAGCTTTAGTTACGATGCTTACGAGTAAGCTATCTCTCATCTTTCTGCTGTTGTTCATAAGGATACCTCCGTATTTTCTGTGTATACAATAAATATAAAATGAAAAGACCCAGTTAAATTATTTCAACCAGGTCTGTCTCATTTCTACTTATGGTTACTAATAGCTACTTTACAAATGTCCGTAACCATAGCTCCTAAAGTTACAATCAAGGCTGCTCCTACCCAGCCAGGAATGTTAATACTTTTGTCACCTTTCTTTACCTCTACGTTCATAATAGTTCTCCTTTCTACTAACCATAAATTTCTTTCATAACAGTCTTTGAAAATGACGCGAATAATAAGAGCCTCAGTTATTTTTATCCGAGACTCCTATGTGTCTTATGCATGAAAGCCTATATCAACTTTGTTACTTGGCTCATTTTTGATATCTGTTTTTATTGTTTTTTCATATTTAAGTCCGGCAGCTCTACATGCATTTTGAGCATATTTGTTACCGCGTGATGCCATAGACATAAGAATATCTTTGCTTATACATTCTTCTACAAAGATTACTCCGTCAGCTACGTACTTACCCATAGCAAGTCCAAACCCAATTGCAAATGCTGCCTTTCTTAAATTTTTGGTGTCAATGATTACAGCCTTCATACTATGTACCTCCTAAATTAAATATATTTTCATGTACTCATAAAGGAGTAAGATTATATCGCGTATCATCACAACTTATTTATCTGCAGCTTTACCTTTGTTCTGTGTCTCCTGTTTATTTAGTACTTTTGCTTTCGATGCTGTAGTGTCAACTGCCGGTACAGATTCTGTCTTTACATCTGGTTCGCTAATCGCTTCAGATCCTGCGGGATTCTGCCATTCCAATTTCTCCCACTGACAAATCTGTTTATTAGTTACGCTATCCTTGTAAGTAAATACACATTTGTAACGCCCCTTACCGCTTTTATCAATATAAATATCACCGAGTCCTGCCTGAATTTCGTTACCTGGTTCTCCGTTACCTGTTAAATGTGCCATGTCTTTTTCCTCCTGTATTTATTATTCTTCTGGATGTTCTTCTTCTGCAAGTCTTTCAGCAAATCGATCGACTTCCTGTGTTACCCAAAGTGCCTGTACATACGCTGCTCTAAACGGACCCTGTACCTCCCCATCATAAGGACGAATGTCTAAATCGACGGAAGTAATATCAATATTGTCAAGCATACCGATGGTTTCTGGAGTCAACGGTACTGTGTGCTTACCTGATTTTAAGTATACTTTAGGACCACGATCATTGAATTTAAGTTTCACCGGAAGATAAATGAACGGATCATCTCCTTCTTCTCTAGGCGCTTTAATCTTTACATTCCAACCGACGCCATACCTGTTAGTGTCTTTCATAAGAGCATCCGCCATTTCTTCAGCTGTAACAGTACGTCTGCTGTTTCCGTCATCGAGAGTTCCACCGGCAATAATCATAGCAAAGTTACGATCTCCTTCACGATTATACTTATCTCCAAGTCCTTTGAAATTTTTGAAGATAATTCTTGCGTCATTGATTTCCAGTACGTTTTTTGGTGCAAATGTGATTTCCATAATTTTAAATCTCCTTTGTTTTAATTTTTTTGTTTGGAATAAAACATTGTTAAAAAGTTACAAATAAAAAGAAGAGCCTAAACCATAAGATCTAAGCTCTTTCTCTCTCATAAAAGGGTGTGATTTCATCGCGTATTACATCAGCATTGATTTTGCTATCGCTCTGATTATTTCTTTTTGACGATCGTTTAAGTCATGATACAGCGTGAATCCGGTTGCACCATTGTAGTCATCGCCAAATTGTGTATAATACATACTCTTTTTCCATAATTCTGGATATTCAGTTTTTAATTTAGTCAGCACTTTAGCCTGTTCATCATAATATTTATCAGAGATTACATTATTATTCATCTCATAATAAATATACGAATGCACTATAATAAAGCGCTGCAAGAAGTCGATATATTCCTGAGTTGTTAATTCAGCCTTTGTTTTCATATATTAACACTCTCTATGCAAATGGAAGTGGATCTTCATCGAATGGAACTTCTTCATCAGCATCAATCGGAATATTCATAAAATCTTCCGGATTAATATATGTAGGCGGATTTACAGGAATATATGGATCATCAGACATAAACCATTCAGAGTCACCATATTTATTGATTGTATCCACAGCATCGTCAACTAATTTAGTGAAATATGAAATGTCGATAGATTCCTCGCTTACATCTCGTACCATTTCTGACTCAAGCCATCGGTACCCAATAGTTCCAGACGCCGCAGCTCTTTTGTCACCGTCAATACGATAAAGTAATCCACCACCATGTCCAGGCTTAATAGGACAGAACTGACCAACTCTTCCAATAAAGTGATAGTCATGCCCCTCATCAATCTTCGGTTTCAATTCTGCATAAGTTGATTCAAATATGGTATCAGACACAAGTCCCTTTTTATACTTATCTTCTATCTTATTAAGATCTTTTTCATATTTAGTTACATCTGGCAATGTCTCATTAACATCCAAATATAATGCTCCTGCAGTTGCTGCAAATGTTTCACAAAGATCGTCAAAGACAATATCATCTTTACTGAACAGAGTCTTGAATACATATGGCACTGCAAACTGATCTCCTGTAGCTGTCCACCAAATTTCTTTTCCAGTAGCCTTGTCGATTTCCGGTTCTTTAAACTTAGCAATATAGACAGCCTTATTTACCAGACAGAACTTCTCGAATTCAGCTTCTGTTTCAAAGTTATAGCCATATTCCTTACCGAAGTCACATACAAACTTCTGAATCTCTGGTGTCGCATCTGGTATTTTAATTGAATCCGTCTTGATATGAGCCACAGTAAAGCCTCTACGCTGCACTTCTCGCTTCAGAAGTGTCATAAATAACGCGCCACGTTTTGCAACAATATTATCTTTATTACGATCGTCTCTGAATGCACACGGATAAGTAGCTTTCGTCTGACCGTATACTGCATTTACAACAGTTTTTAAAGCATTTGCCAACATCTTCGCAGTAAGTTCGCCGTCAATAACTTTCTGAATATACGGTTTCAACTTACCGTCAAACAGATCATCAATATCGTCCCATGCCTGATGCTTGATAGATACACGTCCCTTTACGATGTTCTCGAACTGTTTCGTATACTCCGGTCCAAACAGAACTTCAGCAATAATTGATGATGGATGCTGCCCGGTAACATCTCCGTCCCAAATACCACCGTAGATACCCGGTTCAGAATATACACGACCGCCCTCACCGATTTCTTCACCAAGATATGTAGATTTTCCATTCTTATATTCATACCCAGGAAAGAACGGTAAAATGCTCCATCCTTCAGGTAATACTTCTCCAGGAACATAGCTTCTATATACCGGAAGTCCATCAGCTCTGAACACTCGGAAATTATAAGTATGACCAAACTTTTCAACATATTCTTCATACTGATCGCTTCCTACTGGCTTTGAAAGATCCCGATAATTGAATTTACTCTGAGGATTTCTGTCGTTTCCAAATATAATTCGCTGAGACAAACTATTAGTCGTATCATTAACAGTCATGCCGGTAATTGATGCAAGAATCTCCCTGGCAATCCAGTCTCCTTTTAAATAATGGAACGCAGCTTCTGTTGCAACTACGTCATTTACACAATAGCCAGCAACTTTGTCCCATAACTTAGGATCAACTGGTTCATCCCATGGAAGTCCAAGCTCTTGATGATGATCTCCTGCTTTTATGATAGCAATCTCCTCGTCAGTAAATTTCTTTTTCTTCAAATCATCTACTGACTGCTTATTCATTTCAATCTCAAGCTTCTTTAAACTCTTTTTATTACCGGCAGATGCAAAATCATAAATATCGGTATACGACAGGTTGAATGCTTCACTGAATTTCGCTTTACGACTGATAGCTTTATCCTTGTTAATAAGTCGCTTTGACAAATTATACAATTGCTCATTATCGTATCCCATCAAGCACGCGTAAATCATATGATTATCATAAGCCCTGTTATTGAAACCAACTAATTTGAATTTAATAAGAGATTCAATATCTTCAGGTCTTGGATTAATCAATCTAACAACCAGTTTACCGATACCTGCAATCTTATAGCATACAAGAAACAGATTTGGAAATACTTCAATATCGTAAAATACAAGCTCATCCGATTCACTGTCAGACATAGTTATGCTTGTGTCTTCTGATTTAAATTTCATTTCGTTAACTATTTTCAAGCATGTTTCTGCCTGATTAGAGCTACTTGCCGCTAACATATATACAGCATTTTGCATATCAGTTACGTCATATCCGAGTCCACTATCGTATGCCTCTTGTAAAGTTTTATAGATCATGTCAATACTTGGTTTAGTATTTACCATAATTTCTTTATTTAAATGCTTCTTAATAACCGCTCGGAGCATTTTTTCATTTTTTATACCGTCAAAATTGACCATTTTTTCCTTCCCCTTCTTCAAAGGTAATCCCGAACTGAGTATAGTTATTGCAAGTGATGTACATTTGATAAGTTTTCGTCTTAAAGAACTCTTACCAGTAAATACTTTTACTTCTATGTCTTCATCATAAATACGACTTAACTCGTTCGGATCACCATTGTAAATATAATGCAGATGAAGCCCTTTCCCACTTTTACTTACTTCTGCATATGTCGGTGGAAACTTATTTGCAGCCTCCAAATTTCGCTCTAATGATTTCTCACCGTTTTCGTCTTTAAGATCAAAATCGATTACGATATGATTCTCTGGAACTTTTACATAGTGAAGTTTTGATGTATCCAGATCAGATAGCTTTTTCGTAACTTCGTTCCATGCTTTCATTGGTGTTTCATTTACTGACGCATACTGAGCCGGACAATCAGCGCAAAATTCATCAAACGTAGATAATCGTTCCTGCAGATCAATCCATTTTGAATCTTCCTCAGACTCTACTTTCTGTTTTCTACTGTCGCCCATATCGTTTTCAAAAATATCAGCACGAAAACCACTATAATAACTGGTCAGTTTCGTTCCATCCTCTTGTGTAAATCGATCTTCATAATTCCAGAAATAGTTTTTAAGCTCTTCCTTAAAACGTCTCATAGACATCGGTTTATATATCCGAGCTTCTTCTGCATACTGCTTATACATTTCCCATGCTGCTTTTAAAGTAGTACTGTCATTTTTCCGGAACAAACCATACGAATCACACACATAGTTATAGAAATCGTTTGAGGCAGACATCATATTTTTCGGAATATAATCGTCATAATATTCTGGATCAGCCTTATAAACTTCTAAACAGTGATATGCAATTGCTCCTAATTCAAATTTGACCTGTTTATTAAGGCGCCTGTATTCACGTACTCCCAGTTTTTTGCCTGTAGGAGTAACATCAATAAGACGCCTTAATAATCCTGATTTACCGTCGGTAATCTGAACCGGTCTATTAGTACCCATAAATAAGAATGCTTCAATCTTATCTTCGTAGATACCCTTAAATTTTTCGTTAATTGGCATTTTTTCATGAGAAACTAATGAGTTCAGAACAGTATTATCTTCGATACGTGACAGATCTCCATCGTGCTGAATTGCAACTAACGGATTAGATTTGAATGTTTCAAGAGCGAAATCATTATTAGATTGACCAAGAGCTTTTGCATTGAATGTACAATAATATCCGTCAAACAACTCTTGTATAATATTTAGAATCGTTGATTTACCAGTACCGGCAGCACCGTACAGAACCATAAATTTTTGTATATGTTTGGAATCACCTGATACAATAGATCCTATAGCCCATTCGATTTTATGCCGCTCTTCTTCAGAATATAATGTTCCAATCAACTTATCGAAAGCTTCATAACTTCCTTTTTCAAGCGGATATGATAACTTTTTACTTGCATAAGTTTCCCGAGTTAATTCAGTATTGGCAAACACAAGTTCAGTATCAAGTGAATGGAAATTATCTCTCATCTGTTTCTGACAATACTTATGAAACTTATCAATCGATCCACTGTCAGCATCCCACATATATTTTATTTGCGTATATCCATTTATTCTGTCACTATGTTCTCGTACATATCGATCAAGTTCAGCATCAATAATATGTACAGCATCGTCTTCATCAGTACTCCATAAATGCCGGCTTTCATCCCAAATAGCATAAAAGTCTTTAGCTCTAATCATCAGGTCCTTAGACTTTTGCATTTTGAATTTTGGAAAGACTTCAGTTCCTTCTTTAGTCGGTTTTGTTGCTATAGTCATGAAGTCTAGCATTCCATCCTACATCCTCCTTCCATTATAAATATAAAAAACAGCTTTTAAATTCTTTATAAATATTTTTCTGAGTCATGGTACGTCCCCTATGCTATTGTATCTAAATACCACAACATGCAAGTCCACGTCTCTACATCACGTAAATCGTATTCGCAATCTCGGATAATAAACAGACTACCATGTCCATCAGGTTCATATTCCCTTTTTAAGAACCTCTCGATAACTCTTCTTACATATGTCTGATTGAACATTCTGTCTGTCATACCACCTAATCCAAGATTATTTATCATTTTCCAGAACCACTGAACCGTTCGATCTCCTTTTTTAGGATCGTCCATGATTTCTTCGCATCGATACGCCATGGCAAGAATCATTTCCAATACACTACAAGGTCCATCCAGTTCATGATTTACTGTGATATGATTTGAATATGCAAACTGCCACCGTAATCCTTCTTCCCCATCTCCAGCTCGATTACTGTCATCATCTAGTAACCAAGTGTAAGGAACTGTATGAAGATACGAAAGAAGTTTACGGTAACTGTTTTCTTTTGCGAAACGCTTTGCTGAGACAGTATTGTACATCCACTCAAAGTACTCTCTCTGTAAGTCGTTACTCATCCATTACGTCTCCATAATACGCCCCGTATTCACGCATGATCTCGTAAACAACTTTATCATTTTCATTTACGACATACACTGTGTCAGGGTCATCCTCATACTCACCGAAATGATTTTTAAAGTCACTGCCGATCAGCTCAATTGCATTAGTTACAATTTTATTATCATCATTTGTGATTACACCGTCTGTGTAGTACCATAATGACAGTGACGGATATTCACTTTCCTGAAATTCATCAGGACTGATTACTCTAATAGGATACATAGATTTATTCTCCTTCTCTTCTTTCTCAGAAGACTCCTGAAAATACTGATTATACTTAATAATATTCTCAGCTTCTTCTTTTTCAGAGTCTTCAGTAGTATTTTCAGTTGTATCCTCCGGCTGGTTCTGCTCATCTTCGCCCCAGTCAAAAGGTTCGTCGTTCATCTCAGCTTCGTGCTTCTTTTTCATATATCTCCAAGTAACTGCTGAACCGATAAAAGCTCCCATAACCAAAAATGCTACATCATTTAAAATATTTCTACTCATAGTCCATTACCTCGTCTTCACTTTCATTGTTATCTTTGATAGTTATTACTGTAACTGCTAATCCTCCAAAGAATAATGCGATTGATATCAATATTCCCCCTGTGATATGTCGCCGTTTGTTGCTTCGTAAAATATCATCCAAAATGCTCAAGTTTTCTTCCCACTTTTCCATATGCAGATACCCTTTCAATAAAAGCTCCGACTACACGTTTAGCATCGCAACTCCACTTATAAAACATATACCTGCTATTGTCGCAAATAAAACATACAGTCTCTTTTTCATAATTAGTCACCTTCACCTTTCAAATGCGAATTTTACAGCTTATAACAATTCTTTTTATTGTATTCACCCTATAGAGTTATTCTTAGGCTTTGAACCAGCAAATACAAACCACTGATTACCTATCATATATCCTTCAATTTGGTCCAACTTAATCCACGCCAGTACAGTTGCTACTCCAACTGAAAGACGTACTGCAGCTTCGTCTAATGTCTCAAATCCTAAGATTTTCTCACCGTCATATATGGGTTCATTTTCTAAATTATTTTGTAAAATGTATTGTATGTAATCATGCCCGGTCAAGATGAAACCTCCTTTCTCATAGATTCACCGGTGCTGGAAAATCGTACATATCACGATATGGATTACCAGAGTAACATGTACGAAGTCCTGTCATTCAGATCTGATTATAAATTACGCCATCGACATTAAAGTCTAACAGAATAGTTCTCTCGTATCCGTTTACGAAATCGCGCTTTTTGGTGTTATACAGATCATAAATACCGAAATCGATGTAATTATCACCGTTTGGATGTTTTTCATCATAAATCCATCCTACTAACTGACCAGCTGCTGTACGCGGAATACCAAGCATATCGTATACTTCATTTAAAAACAGAAATCCTTTATCTTTGAGCATAATGTTAGCGTATTTCTGCTGATCTAATAAGAATTTAAGATTAAACTCAGGATTCTTTGTCCAGCCATTGCATCCATCATCAAAGAACTTTGCATATTCACTAACATCATTCGGATTTACTGTCTGAACTGTCTTGGTTACTTTCTTTTCTTTGCCGGTTTTCTCATTTACAACAGTTTCTTCCACCTCAGCAGATTTGATATTATATTTAAGTTCTTTATCTAATTCCTCACCAAACTTCTCAATAACACGGCTACGATAATCTTTGAAACTCTTATCCATAGACGCATAAGCTGCAGCAATTGCTACATTTCTTTTCTGCAGAATATTGTGTCCAGCAAGAATTGCAGTAACAGATACGGTACCGAGAAATACTGCCGGTGCATATAACTTAGCAAGCTGGAGTCCTTTTTTACTATACAGAATAGTCAGATCTTTCTTGTAATCTGTTTCTGTATACTCCTCTGTGTAACCATTGTCTTCTACATATTTCTTTGTTTTCTCGATGTCACTATTCGATTTTTCCAGAATTGTATCAAGTTTCGTGGTTGCTTTACATGCCATTACAGCACTCGTCACAAGACCAACAACCCCGCCAACTACAAGAAGCTCTGGACTGTGCTTTTTAAGCTTGAAACATACTTTGTTGACTTTTCTTGCTACATTACTTGGTAATTTAATTTTATTCATTCCTATTTCCTCTCTTATTTTTGTTTTATCTTTTTACTCCATTTTGAATTTAATCAATCGGCATAGCTTTAGGCATTTTCAGATAATACCCGTCTCTACCACGAATAACTTCCGCAGTTCTGATATTGAACCATCCATATCTCTGAGCAGTGAACGGTGCGGTAAGACCTGCTAAATCATACATATCAGCAACTGTTACCATTCCGTACGATGCTACAATGTCCGACATCTGTTGTCTTACAAGTTCTGCGTCTGCTCTTGTATCGAATGATATGTCATCGTAATCGAATCGTGATGAACCACTTCTTGCTGGCGGTCTGTCACGATCATCATAATAACTACGATATGACGGACTACTATTAGCCCGACCTGATCTGCCTGACCGGTTCTTATTTCCACCGAATAAAGCTGTAGTCGCTTCGATGATTACATCTGAAATTGCATTTTTAATAGCCGGTATCAATACATCCGAAAATACATACGATTTAACATTGCTAATATCATCAGCTAAAAATAATCCGCTGAGCTTACGCATTTCATTTGGTTTTGTTTTAGCTTTCCCGCTGATTACTTTCTGCACTTTTTTATTGTTTGCAGATTCAGCAGCTTCTTCTTTACTCCTGTGGGAGTTTGGTTTATATTCAGCCATTACTACCTCCGTTTAAACAACTATTTTGATTCGTCCAGGTAAGACAACAGGCGTACCTGGAAGTCTGTTATTTTGTTTCTTGAACTGATATGATAAATTGCTACGTGCCTTTTTTACAGTTGGAGCCATCGTTTCACCTTTCCAGCGATCAGTCACCAAGTTATCAAAAATCAGCACCGGACCGTCATATACATATCGTTTATACGGTTCATATTCCTGCATAGAGTTCACTCCTCTTGTATACTGTTTCTATCCAAGTCGCGTAGGTTTTGGAATTCTAAGCTCATATCCGCTACGTGTTCGTACAACTGCAAATTTTGATGCATCGAACCATCCATACAGCGTTGATTGATACTGGTTATACATACTGTAAATGTTTTCATCAAGCGTATATTCACGTACCTCAGCCACTGAAACACACCAACGAACGTCCACAGTATCTTGTATATGTTTCAGCACTTCCTCAGCATCAGTTTTACATGGATAATCCTTACAGTAATACTCATAATCCGAAAATATTGAGTCTACCTTTCTATGAAGCACGTTTCTGACTATGTCTTTCAAATACCCCTTCTTCGCAGCATAAGATAACACCTTAATTCCGCATGTCCCAAAACCTACAGTTACTCCACTAATGAATGTCAATGCATACTTAATTCTTTTTCTCATATTTGCAAAAATCCTTTCATATTTGATAAAACAAAAAGAGAAACCCGAGATTTTACTCTCAGATCTCCCTTTTAAATAAACGTTTTACTCTTCAGTTGATTCTTTCTCGTCAACTACTTCTGCTTCTGAGTCCACTGTGTTTTCCTCATCCACATCGTCGTCTGCTGGTTCTTCAACTTTTACAATCTTATAATGAGTGCGTTTCTTTTTAGGTTTTCCATCTTTCTTATCTTTGTGTTTCTTTACAAGTGCTGCTCCTGCCGCAATTGCAAGTCCAACTCCGCCTAAGACTAATGCTACTGCCTTTCCAGATCCGCCTTCACTTTCAACTGTATCATCAAATCCAGTTTCCATAGGTGTTTCTGTTACCATAGTTTCCTCTGTTGTTTCCATTACTTCATTAGTTGTTTCGTTCATATCTTTTTTCCTCCTAAAGATTTTTATTTATTTTTTTCATAACAGTACATGTATTTTTCGCGTGACCGATTTAATACAAATCATCGTACCCGTATTCCGGACGCGATAAGAAATCCATCACAACATATACTTTTCCATCCTTTACGATTGCATCACTGGTCACTACATCAATATACTCTTTATCGATACGCCAACCGATATAGTCAGATGTGCCAGTATGCTCGACGCCAACCTCATCATAAAACTGACTAAGTGATACATACATATCGGATCTCATTTTACGATTTAATTCATTCGCCGCGGCATCCAGTTTATTTTTACTTGACAGAAATGGCTGATTTGACATAGCATCAATAAACCACGTATCTCCATCACCGGCGATTACAACATTCGATTTCTTCTCGATCGTACCTTCTGGTGATACTTTATTTACCTTGTCTTCAGCCAGCTTCTGTTTGATCTCAGTTACTTTCTTTTCGCCAACAACTTCTGTAACTTTTTCATTAAGTTCATTATAAGCAGTCTTGGATAACTCATATGCTGAATATAATGCTGCATGTCTTCGAGCACTTACTGTATTGGCTCCGATCAAACATCCAACTGATGCACCGCCCAACAGTAATGCCGGAATATACGGTTTCCAAGCTACTTTCACGGTTTCCACTGGTTTTAACTTATTAATCTGTGGTGATTCCTGTGACAGCTTACTGTTCTGCTTCTCGACCTCTTCATCAATCAGATCCAGTGCTTTCGGAGTTGCTTTGACTGCCAGTACTACCGTAGTAATCATACCGGCAATTCCGAGTCCAGTTAAGATTTCGGGGCTCTTTTTCTGCACTACTTTTTTCGCCATTTTGAAACATTGCTTTACATTTAATTTGTTCATGATTTGCTCCTTCCTATGAACATACTTTTGTATATAAATAAAAGAGACCCAATCATATGATTAGATCCCTCTCATTTCCTACTCTTCAGAAGATTTCTGCTTCTCTTCCACAATTTCAGCAGCTCTCTGTGCAATTTCTTCTGTTTCATCTTTGCTCATCAGAATATTTACTAAAAAGCTTCCTGCTCCAAGGACCGCTGATGCCACAGTCAAAATTGTTTTCTTGTCTACCTTAATTTTGTTCATTTCTGTTCTCCCTTCTGTTTTCTCATAATAGAGTTAGATGTAATCGCGAACAAGAAAAAGAGAATATGTAGGTCCGGTTTGACTCTTAATCTTAATCGCCTACTGTTATTATCGCCAGGGACTTGATGCCCTATATTCTCTCATAACACCCCTTGTAAATTTCGCGAATTAGTAATATTCCTGAATGGCAACTGACGGTTCTGGCACCATTTCTATGGCGTAACACTCCAGCCCGTCGTCCATTGTGATTTTACGGTGGTTGAAGTCTACCCACATAGTAGATTCATCCTCCATAACCCATCCAACCTGATCACCATATTCTGTTTTATCGACGCCCAAAAAGTTATAGAACTCATTCAGATATATACCTGCATTCATACAATAGTTTCGATTCAGATGATACTCAGCCTGTAGTACCTGTTCTATAGGAGCGTTGAAATATCTATGACCGAATTCGTCATAAAAGAGAATCGGCTCACTGAAATCTTCTTCGAGAAACTGTGTACAATCACTAAACATATTAAAAGCATGAATGTACCGTTCTTCAGCATCCTCAGCAGCAATGGCTTTTACAATTTCATTATGCTGCTCCTCACCGTAAAGCTCTATAAGTTTACGACGGTACTTCTTATATGATTGATCCAGAAAAGCATAAGCACTCATGATGGATGCCTGCTGTCTCTGGTTCAGGATCTCAGCACTTAATATACAAAATATAGTAGTGACTCCTGATACAGCAACTGGAATGAATGGCTTATATGCAGTTTTTACAACATCCCATTTTGAAAGTTCATCATCAGACTCTTTCTTCGCCTCATCGATTAAGTCCAGCGCTTTTGGTGTCGCTTTTACCGCTAATACAGTAGTAGCGATAACACCGATACTGCCCAAGCATGTTAATCCAATCGCTACGTGATTTCTATTAAACTTTATTTTTCTCACTGATGTTCCTCCTATTGTATTTAAAAAGAAGAGACTAATGTCTCCTCCAAGGGTCTAACCCCATATGCTCCATTGCATCAAAGCATTTCATCGTGTGATTTTTCATTACTTCCTCTGCTTTTTCATCTTTTAATATTCCTAATTGATTAAGAACATTACATACATCAAGCATGGATGAATGATACTCTAATCTCATTTTTGCTACTTTTGTTACAATACTCATACCTGTTTCCTCCTTTTTCTATAACATGACCTGTTTATATCGCGAAAAAAGAAGAGAAGCCCGTTTAGGACTCCTTTCTCTTTAAATCTACAAGTTCAATTTTTCTCTGACTTTCTCTCTTTGATTCCTTATAATGCAAATTTGTTATGAGTTCTACCTCATCCATATAAACACTGTGTATCAAGCTAATAAGTTTATCGTAATCTACTTCTTCTCCATTTTTAGCCTTATACACGGTATCTACCATGTTTGTGTACTTCTCACTTGCCGTCTGCATCATTACTTCAAACCCAACGTTCATCTTAATAATCCTCCTTTAAAATCAACTCTGTATTTCATTAAAGGACCTGTTCATATCGCGAAAAAGAAGAGAAGCCCGTTTAGGACTCCTGCTTCTTAGATTTCAAAGTTTCTACTTTTTCTTCGATTCCATCCCTAATATCTTCTCGGAAAAACCATAATCCTTCTAAACTCATCAATATTCCGGTAAAGACTAAATATCCTTTCCAATGTTTCTTTAGCCAATTACTGTACACTTTCATACAAGTTCCATAGTCCTTCCAAAAAGTTTTAAATGCTTTAATCATAATATTCTCCTTTCAAAAATAGATTCTTCTTGTCATAAAGGAGTCTGTTTTTATCGCGAAAAAAAGAGAACAGCATGTGCTGCTCCCATTGTCAGTTGCTTCTTATTCAGTCATTAAATTGTAAGCTACTTCTTCTACATACTCCCAGCTAACTGTAGTTCCTTCATAAGTTACTGAATTCTCGTCGTTAATCATAAGTTTGTCCATATCAAAGTCATCACCATAGATTTCTTTGAATGCATCGTCATACAAATCATTAACGTATGATATCAGTTTTTCTGAAGTTTCTTCAGCTTCATCAACTGTTTGTAAGTAAGAAATTGTTTCTGTTTCCTCATTAACTTCTTCTTTTCCACAACCAACACATGTTACCATCATCATTGCTGTTACTCCTAAAACTACCATCATTTTCTTTAACATAATAATCTCTCCTTTATATATAATAAAAATTTGTCATAGTTTTCATAAAGGAGTATGTAATTTTCGCGAAAAGAAAATAGCCCTAGATTTTCTCTAAGACTATATTTTCTGAATTACTTTTTCTTCTTTTTGTTAAGTTTCTTAATAATCCATATGATTAACCAGATACATACAATTACATCTCCGAACAATATAATTCCTACTGCACCTGTAGCACTAATTACTACAATGCTGGCTACTGTCAGAAATGCAACTATAAGTAATAAAATTGTTAATAATATCATTTAAGATACCTCCTTATAAAATGTTTTATAGTATTCCATAACAGTAGCTGTAAATGTCGCGAATTATATATTCCGACGGTCAAAACAGGTTTCCCATCGCTCTCTCGGTATAGGTTTCATCTTTAAAGCCCACATTATTTGACGGACTGATACTGTCGGATATAATGAATTGTCTGCCGGTCCTGATCTATCATCGAAAAACTTCTTGAATCCGGTATGTAGATATATGTCATCTACCAACCATGGATCTATTTCAGTCCAATATGTAGATTTTGTTTCTGAATTATATCGCTGCTGTATCACAACCAGCCCATTATTATCCATTTTGAATAAAGTGCCAGATGAATAAACAGGATGATTGCACTGATATATACTGCCATATGTCGCTTTGTATATTTGAGGTTTCTCATAAAAATACCTCATTGATATGTCAACTCCTAATAGTGTAATTTCGTGAAAAAGAAGAGAGCCCAAGCACTATGCCTGAGCCCGTTTCTGGTATTAAAATTTATTTCTCTTTTTGAATTGCATTATTTGACCAATTCTAACTACTGTCGCGCCGGCAATTATACTTACTCCGCATGTAAGTAAACCCTTGATGTATCCGTGATAAAACTCATCTACTCCAAAAGCGTTCATTACATCGGCATACCCACATTCTGTTGCCATTTCCCTAAGTGCTCTTTCGTCTTCTTTTGTTAATAATGATTTCATAAATTTCATATTTTATACCTTCCTTTCTATAATACAGTCTGTTTAAATCGCGAAGAAAAAGAAGAGACCTAGATTTCTCTAAGCCTCTTTCAATTTTATGTATTCTTCATTCTACTTCTTTGGAAGTAATCTCTGAATGAATCCTCTGCCCATTATTGTTGTAAAGGTTCCGGTTTCCTCAAATTTGATAGATTTGCATGTACCCCAGACTGTTACACAAAGTCCGCCAATACCTACTACACCTGTCAAAATATTCTTGATAAGTGAATCCGTCTTTTCATGCTTGAGCTGTTGTTCTTTCATAATACGATCGTTTTCTCTACTTTCGTATTTATCCTGATACTCCAAATCAAGCTTGTCAATATCGTTGTACTTATCCAAAAGCTTTGCCAGTGCTTCAGTTGCTGCCTTATGTGCTTCTGATCCGATTTCCATTCCACCAATTTCTTCGAGTTCGTCCTGAATCTCTTTTTCCAATAATTGTTTTGTATTCATGTTAGAATCCTCCTTTTTGTATTTTATTTGAATACATTTCATAACAGAACGAGTTATTCTCGCGTGAGTACGATTCGCGTTCTTTTCTTCAAATTCTGGTCTGGAAGAATTCTCATATTAACAGTGTAAAGATCTTCTTCGTCTGGAACTGGCTCGATTTTGAAATAACCGTAAGCTGCTTTGGTATAAAATCCTACTATACCTATCAGAATTCCTGCAACCATCCCGATAACAACACAAATTCCATATGCCATACTTATATACCTCCATTTAATTTTGTTTTATGAAAATCCCACCCCGGGAATTTTTCACAATAGAAAAGTAACATTATAACCAGTAACCTCTATACTGGATGCGCTAACCTAGATTAAAATTTCTAAGCTAGATTAAAAAAAAAGAAAAGAGCCTCAGATTTCTCTAAGACTCTAATACTAAGTTGATGTTAGCAATCATATTACTTACGGTTCTTTTCAACACATAATATGCTGATTATTGAAATAATGTATATTCCAACTATCGCCACATCACTGCTGATAGCATGTTTATTCTTCATACGATTTCATCTCCTTTCCTATAAAACAACTTGTAAATTTCGCGTGTAAATAAAAAGAAAAGAGCCTCAGATTTCTCTAAGACTCATAATCTTATTTACTTCAACACTTTCATTTCTGATAATATATCTGAAAGTCGTTCTCCATTTTTCTTACGCTGATCTATTTCCAACCATTCTTTATTAGAAAGTTCTCTACGCAATCTCCAATAATGTCCAAGAGATCTGTCATAGCAATATAAATCTTTCAGTGTTTCCTGCTTGCGTAAATTGCTTCGCTTAGATACAACTTTTATAATTGTTGTAATTCCTCCGATTGCAACTGGTGCAAGTGTAATCACCGCTTCTTTATTTCGCATACACCACTCTTTTCCATTTTGAATTTTTTGTTTTACTTTCTCCTTGAATGCTCTTTTCTTAGCTTCACGTTTGAAATCGTCCATTGATACTACTTCCATAATTTATGCTCCTTTCAAAGTTTCATTTGTGTTTCTCATAATAGAAGGAAATTCTATCGCGAAAAAAAAAAGAAAAGAGACCCCAAATCGAGATCTCCCTCTTGAAAATCACTTATACTGTACATCTGTAATTTTAGTTATTTAGTTATCATGTGCGTTTCCGTACTAAATAATTTGTTGTTACTTTTGTATGTATGGTTCTCATCATTGTGTCCGATTTTGACTTCATAAGGTTTACCGTTTTTCATGTTCCATACTTGCTCTTGTAATTCAGAATAATTCTCTTCAGTATCAGTATACTTTTCGTTAAGCTGATATTGCTTATCTTCAAGATCAATAATCTGAGTTTCATACTCTTCCTTAGTTTTAGCAAGTTCTGCCTCATGATTTTTTGTAATTCCTATAAATCCAATAAATCCTGCACAACTCATAATAATCATACCTACTACCATACCAATAATCATTTTCTTCATAATAATCTCTCCTTCTATATAGTAATATTTGTGTATATATTTTCATAACACTGCTTGTAATTTTCGCGTTTGTTTAGGAGAGAAAAAGAAAAGAGCCCTTTATTTGGACTCTAATCTTCTGTAGTATCTGTTCTTAAACTGTTTATATATCTTCCAACTTTCATAGATTCCTCCGACAGTACCTAATGATACTGCCATAACTTCTATTGCATTGATCCAATATCCTAACATAATATTTCCTCCTTTTAATCAAATACTATTTTTCATAACAGTACATGTATTTTTCGCGTCTTGTGGGAAATATTTGCAATAGAAAAGAGCCCCTGTGTATAGGAGCCCCAATCTTATAATATGAAATATTAAATTATTCGCCTATTTCTAAAAGTTTGTTAGCAACGCGCGCTTGAACTTCGGTATAATAATTTGTCTCAGCATCAGTCAGATCGTCATATTCCAAATCGTCAAATTTACTTTCGACATCCGAATATTTAGACATAAAATCCGTATACTGTGTCATTAATGATGATGTATCGTCTGTGGAATCATATTTTTTCATAAATTCTACATAATCGTTCATAAATGATTCGTAACTATCTATGGCTTCTTTAATTTCTGGTCGAATAGTACTGTTATCGACAGTGCTACTATCAGTCTGAGTATCTTCTGTCGTATCCGAAGTGTCATTATTTTCAGATTCTTCACTGGTTTTCGGCTTAGATACGCTTATATCCATTTCTTTATCATCGTCATAATAATATATTGACAATTCGTATCCGTCATTATTTTTAGCATCATAACTTGTTTCGGTGGTTACGGCTTCGACATTAAAACCAGACTTAGCGCACTCTTTTATGTAAGATTTGAAATTGTCCTTACTATATTTTAAAATGTCGACCATTAGTTCTTCATCACTACTATATGTCAATTCACCGTAATCGCTTTTCGGATCTGGAATCATTTTAGTGATTTTGGTATCAGGCAGTTCAAATCCACTACCTTTTTCGTCTTTATCTTCTGCTTTTTTACCACAGCCTGGTACAATACTACTGATCATAGTGAATGTTAATACAAGAATGACCCAACGTTTTTTGATTTTCTTTTTCATAAATATATTCCCCCTTTTAATAGATAAAGTAATATACATAGAGTATACCATTTTGATTTGTTTCTGTAAACGAGTAAAAAGAAAAAGAGCCCTTTATTTAGAGCTCTTAAACCCATAGCGGATAGTTCTGTATATGCTACGGAAAAACCATGTAAAGAATCCTAGTAACAATACAATAAATATCGTTTTAAATATCTCCTTAATAATTTTCCATGCCATAGTACATGTCCTCCTTTCTATTTCTATAACAGAACTTGTATTTATCGCGCATACAGTAAAACAAAAAGAGAAGCCTTTACGACTCCTCTTCTGCTGTTTCATCTTCATCATACTGTTTTGTATGACATCTAATGTCCAGTTGTCTTAATAATGCTGATCCAATATTAGTTGTTCCAGCGATCAGTATTACGTAAGTTACTATATGGAATAACTTTAATGCTACTGACTCACTATCACAGATTCTTGAAATATCGTTCCATGCAAACCTTATTGACATAGAATTTGTTCCTAGAATCCAGATAGCTAGTAAGCATAATAAAGTTACTATCCAACTAACTACACTAATAATACTTAATCCGTTCCAAATTTTCTTTAACATATCTGTTTCCTCCTTATATTAAATACATTATTCTTTCTATAACGTACCGTGTAATTTTCGCGTGTAATCCGAAATAGGACTATACTTTTTACTTCTTCCGTAATACAATAATCTCAAAGGAGGATCGATATATTATGCATAAGTATATTGACATAACAGATGAAGATGAAATTGAAAATGCTTTCTTTAACGAGGAGCCGGCATGTGAATGCGGGTGCTGTATGGAACCAATAGGTGATACAGATACATTCAGATGCCCAGATTGTGGCTATACTGTTGATATTAAGGATTACGCTATAAACGGACCGTTCTCAGACATTTTATCGGTCTATTATGCGGATGACGTACCCGGACCGGGATGCAGGGATTGTGGCAATCCAGCTTATCCTCTTTGTAGAACATCCTGTCCACTTTTTGATGACTAATCTCTTATTTTGTTGAGCAGCCAAAAGAACCGCCGATAAGTTTCATAGTATACATCTTTACAGCAAGGAATATTATATCTAACCCTAATAATGTCATATGATACCCCTTCAGTTACTCCGATTAAAATGTATTGTGCAAGCTCCGGATCGGATTCTTCAGCTGCTCTTTCTATCATATTCATCTTTTCACATAAACTCGCTCTTACGATGCTTATTCGTTCTGTTGGATTTGACATATGGTAGTGAGTCCGACATAAATTCAGATTACTGCTATTACTGGCAAAAAATCCAAGTGAGGCATACGACTGTTTCCATACTGGATACTGAAGACAAAAATGCTTTAATTCATAGTACCGGTGTCGTTCTATCCAATATGGATTTTTCTTTGATACTTCAGCTCTTATAGTTGTTCCCGTTACGCTCGTTCTCCTTTCCATATGTAACCTGTCTCTGCGTATAACTTAGCCGGTGAAATATAATAATTGATTCGTCCTTTCCGGATATCCATATCTTCTATTTTCGTGATAGTTTCACCTCGTCTTACTGCAGTTCCAATATTCAAGTAACCAGTTATAATACCAGCTCGCACCCAGTTACTGTCCTTACCGTATACTTTGGCTGCAATTTTCACTGGTACTGAGCCTTTTCCAAATTCAAGGTTTTCCATTTTGAATTCATCTCCTTTCATCTGCTATAGTACACATTTAATTAGCATCAGTAAAAACAAAGTAAGTGGATAATATTTCCAGGACATAACAAAAGAAAAAAGAAGAGCCTCAGTTTTTGAAACCCTTCTTGTCTCTTTCTTTCCATCGTATCATGGTCATCTCACATGGATAATCCTCGTAATCTAAATCATCTGGTGATATCCATCCGTTAAGTACACCGTTAACAATGGCTTTATCGTAATGTATGTGTGGAATTATATGCTCCGGTAATTCTCTATGTACTCTACCACATTTAGTGCATCTTAATCTTCTAATGTATGTGTATGTTTTTACTCCTTTCTGTATCTTTATCATTCGCATAACATGGTCATACAATTTCAAAGTACCTCCGCATACAGGGCAAAATAATTCACCCTCATAAACCATACGCAAGTTACCTCCAAATATTGTATTGTACAAAATGTAGGAGTTGACGTGTCCCTACATCTATATGCTATAAAAGGATTGTAACGAATTCAATAGGAAAGGAATGGTAATTATGCTAATCAAATGTCCGGAATGTGAACTGCAGGTAAGTGACAAAGCTGCTTTTTGTCCTCACTGTGGGTATGTCATTACAAAATCTAAGGTGTATTCACCAAAAAGAAACCCAAATAAAAGGAGGCGATTACCTAATGGGTTTGGTAGTATTGTCTTACTTAAAAACAAAAATTTGAGAAAACCGTACCGCGCACTTGTTACAGTACGAAAAACATCAGATGGAAACTTTATAAGAAAGCCATTAAAACCAGACGCATATTTCAAAACATATAATGAAGCGTATGAAGCTTTACTTGACTATAATAGATCACCTTACGATATAGATATAAAATCATTGACTATGCAAGAAGTGTTTGATCGGTGGTTTGATGATTATAGAAAAGGGTTAAAAGGAAGAAACTCTGAACGTACCATCACCGCCGCTTGGGCTTATTGCTCTTCTTTGTACGATATGCCTATTAGCTCAGTAAGAGTACTTCATTTAAAAGATGCAATGGAAAATGGAATATATGTAGATAAGAAGGG
>ENA-OPDD01000086-OPDD01000086.1-human-gut-metagenome-genome-assembly--contig:-NODE-86-length-58476-cov-2.635884_pt1 | contig 58476 bp, 44 predicted proteins | sample MGYA00241574_ERZ501499 | MGnify/ENA primary metagenome ERZ501499 (study PRJEB25962, sample SAMEA2042576) | human gut metagenome | biome: human gut; feature: human-associated habitat; material: faeces...
TGTCAAGGTTGTTTAAGCTTGCATTAACTTTTGCAGCTTCAACAGCTTCCTCTATAATTTCAACCCCAACTACTTTTTTTGCAACAGGCGCAAGAATCTGGGCGATTGTGCCTGTTCCACTGTATAGGTCAAATATCAACTTGTCCTTTGTCTCTCCGATATATTCTCTTGCTTTTGAATACAAAACTTCCGCGCCAAGTGAATTAGTCTGGAAAAATGAAAATACTGAAATCTTGAACTTTAAGCCTAAAAGTTCTTCGTAAACATATTCCTGTCCATAGAGAACTCTTGTCTCATCGCTTTGCACAACATCTGCCAAACCATCATTAATAATATGAATAACTCCGCACAGCTTAGCTGACAAATCAAGTGCCTTTATTTCTTCCACCAAACTCATTAAGTCAGCTTTCTTCTCCATTTCTGCATCTGATGTTGTAACAAGGGCAACCAAAAGTTCTTTTGTCTTAGTTGTTCTTCTGACTAACAAGTGTCTTACATAACCTTCGTGACGTAATTTATGATAAAAAGGTAACTCTTTTTTTGCACAGTAATCCAAAACACATCTTAAAATAATATTGTAATCCCTGTCTACAATCTTGCAGTTATCCACTGTTACAATGTCGTGGAAACTGTTTTTCTTGTGCATTCCAAGTGCCAAAGGTCCATCCTTAAACTCGTCACCAAAAGAAAATTCCATCTTATTTCTGTAGCCCCACTGCACAGGACTGCCAAGTATTCCCTCAAACTGGTAGTCTCCTTTGATTGCATTGTCAAGAATCCCCTTAACCATGTCTTCCTTAAGTTTCAACTGATTCTCATAACTCATTGTCTGGTAAGAACAGCCACCGCAATCACCGAAATGTGGGCAATTAGGTTCAACATCTTCCATTGGTGATTTTTCAATTATTTCCTTTAATCTTCCCTGAGCCTTGCCTGAACGCTTTTTTGAAACAACAAACTTAACCTTCTGTCCCGGCAATGTGCCTTTTACTGATGCTATTCCGTCTTCACCACAATCAACTTCCCCCTTGTTTGGAAAAGCAATTTTTGTAACTACTCCTGTATATTCAACGCCTTTTTTCATCTTTTCTCCTTTTAAAACAACTTTAGCCCAAACAAAGCAGTCGCCGGATTCTACCAACTACTACTCAGCTTGGGCCACTTTTTGTTGTTTGCTTTTTAATTTTTATTCTTCTTCAAAATCGTCTTCATCTTCGTCTTCAAAGAGATCTTCGAAATCATCTTCAAAGTCATCATAATAATCTCTGTTAACGAATCTGTAGATTGCATATGCGGCACCTGCTACTGCTGCTACTGCTGCAATTACTGCCAAAACGATTGCAACAATCTTCTTTGTTTCTTTCTTCTCATCGTCTTTTGTTAAGATTTTTCCAATCTTTACGCCCTTAATTAAATCGTCCATTTCTGTCACCTCGTTTTCTATCTGATTGATAATAGATTCAAAATTTATACTTATTGGTATTATACCAAAAATCAAATATATTTACTACAATTTTTTAAGTTTTGCAAAAGATGCCATCATAACTTTTTGACCTGCTGTGTCAAACTCAACTGTTACCTGATAATCTCTTGGTCCGTCCTCCACGCCAAGCACTGTTCCGTCGCCAAATTTTATATGATGAACTCTATCGCCAACGCCATAATCAATGTCTGCCTTTGTTACAACAAACTGCTTTCCAAAGCCCGGCTTAGTTGACGGATTGCCATATGCAGGCTTCTTTGCCATTGTTCTATAAGCGTTTTTGTGTTCATTTGCAGCAAAATTTCTTGAACCGCCGTAAGATGAACCCATATAGCCTGAGCCACCATGATTTAACGAGCCTTCATAGCCGCCGAAACCACTAAAAGATGGTTTCTTCTCAAAACCTGCCGCAACTCTATCCGTTACATTTTTGCTGTTTACAAGGCTCATTGGAATCTCTTTTACAAATCTTGAAATAATATTGTACTGAGTCTCCCCTCTTACCATTCTACGCTTTGCGTAGCTTATTGTTAGATGCTTCATTGCTCTTGTTATTGCAACATAGCAGAGTCTTCTTTCCTCTTCCAGTTCTTCCGGATCATCTGACATAATGCTCATATATCCCGGGAATAATCCGTCTTCCATTCCGCAAAGAAAAACATTAGGAAATTCAAGTCCCTTTGCACTGTGAACTGTCATTAAAACAACATAACTGCTGTCTTCATCTAAGTTATCAATTTCTGAAACCAAAGCAACTTCTTCCAAAAATTCTGCAAGACTTGGATTGTCTGTATTTTCCTCGTATTCAGTTACTTTTGTTATTAATTCATCGATATTTTCGATTCTGCCATTGGCTTCATCTGTGTTTTCTGCTGCAAGTTCTGCCACATATCCTGTCTCGTTTAACACTTCGTTAACTAACTCTTTCAAAGACATACTCTGTTGCTGGTCTTTGAAATTCTCAATTAAATCAGTGAATTTTCTTACCTTTGTTGCTGCTCTTTCAAGCCCCGGAATGTTTTCAACTTCAAGCAATGACTCATACAAATTAAAACCGTAAGCTCTTGCAAAATCCTTAGCCTTAGTAACTGTAGTCGCACCAATGCCTCTCTTTGGCACGTTTATAATTCTTTCTACAGCTATGTCATCCGTTGCATTGCAGATAATTCTAAGGTATGCCAAAACGTCTTTGATTTCTTTTCTCTGATAGAAGTTCTGTCCGCCAATGATTTTGTAAGGAATATTTCTAAGCAATAATTTTTCTTCCAATGCTCTGGATTGGGCATTTGTTCTGTACAAAATCGCGTAATCACTATAATCTGCCCTTCCAAAATCCACATTCTCCTTAATTGTTGAGGCTACCATATCTGCCTCTGCGTAAGCGTCTTCAGCCTGATACAAATCTATTTTTTCACCCTGTTCATTGTCACTCCAAAGTGTCTTGTCTTTTCTACCTTTATTGTTGTGAATAACTTCATTTGCCGCATCAAGAATAGTCTTTGTTGAACGGTAATTCTGCTCCAGCTTAACTACCCTTGCATTGTTAAAGTTTTTCTCAAACTGAAGAATATTGGAAATATCCGCACCTCTAAATTTGTAAATTGACTGGTCATCATCACCTACTACGCAAAGGTTCTGATACTTAGAAGCCAGCAGTTTAATAAAAGCAAACTGAGCTCCGTTAGTATCCTGATACTCGTCAACCATAATGTACTTTAATCTTTCCTGATAACTTTCCAAAACTTCAGGACATTTTCTGAACAAATGAACTGTTTTCATTATAAGGTCATCAAAATCCAACGCGTTATTCTTCTTCAAAGCTTCCTGATAATTATTGTAAATTTTTGAAAGATTAAGCAATTTAAAATCTGACTGTGCCATCTGGGCAACCTCGCCTGTTGTTACAAGCTTGTTTTTGAAATCAGATATTTTTCCAAGAACTGCGTTCTCCTTATACATCTTTGGATCAAGATTAAGATTCTTGATTACGTCCTTTAAAAGTTTCTTCTGGTCTTCTGTATCGTAAATAGTAAAATCGTTACTATATCCTATTCTGTCAATATATCGTCTTAAAATTCTTACGCAGGCTGAGTGAAAAGTACTTACCCAAACCTGTTCCGCGCCAAAACCAACAATCTTATTTACACGCTCACGCATTTCACCTGCCGCTTTGTTTGTAAAAGTTATCGCCATAATATTGTATGGCTGAACGTGTTTTTCTTCTATTAAATATGCAATTCTATGAGTCAGCACCCTGGTCTTTCCGGACCCTGCACCTGCCAATATAAGCAATGGTCCTTCCGTATGATAAACTGCCAACTGTTGCATATCATTTAATGTTTCGTATATATTATTCATAAATTCCATCCTTACCGGTAATTATAATTGTTTAATTTGTTATTATGATTACGTTAATCGTAACCTATTTCCAATTTTCATAATCATTTACACTGCTAAAATATTTTAACATATTCCATTCTAAGAATAAAGACACCTTTAATTTTGTTTTTTATTATATTTGCTTGTTTCAATTTTATATTCCAATTCCTGTATTCTATGATTTTATATAGATTTTTTTATTAATATTTTATCTTGTGGTTTTTATTACTACGTGTTATTCTTGTAATATCAGATAATAAATTATTTATGGAGTAAGACAATGCAATCAGAAGATTTAATTAACCAGGTTTTAGAAGAAATAGAATCATTTAACATTGATGATATTCCTAACATAGATTTATATATGGATCAGGTAACAACATATCTTAATGGAAAATTCAACACATCCAAAAGACATGATGATGACAAGCTTTTGACAAAAACAATGATTAACAACTACGCCAAAAGCCGCCTGTTGCCTCCTCCTGAAAAAAAGAAGTATTCAAAAGATCACATGATTATCTTAATCTTAATCTTTTTCTTTAAGAATGTTATATCTATAAACGATATCCAAACTATTGTAACTCCACTTCTAAAGGATTATTACAATAATGATGATATTCCTAATTCATTAGAAGATGTAACTAACGCTTTCTTAAATCACGTTCAGAAAAGCGACCTTATTGAGCCTTTGATTAAAGAATTTAAAAATTCTCAGAACATTTTTGGTGACTTAGAAAGCTCTGACCGTGAATCAATTGAAACAATTGGGCTAATTGCCACATTAAGCTACGATATGTATATTAGAAAAAGACTTATTGAGAAGCTTATTGATTCTTTGCCTAGTTCAAAGGGTGATACTGGCAAAGATAAGAAATAAATTGTAGTGTTCCACGTACTTTTTCTGCACCGTACCCAGACATATTCAAATCTTCTGTTTTTGGGGTACGATTTTATTTTATGTAAACTGATTATATCACTTATTCTTGCTTTAAATACGTTTTTGTCACATATTGATCTTTATTCTATGTATTATATTAACCAATATGTCACTTATACTATATTTTCTTCAATATTTGTACCCCGAAAATTACACTTCCTTTAATTTTCGGGGTACACTCTATTAAAATTATAATTTTCTCCGTGTTATGTTAACCAAACATATTCAGAATATTCAAATTAACTGTATGTATTTCAAAAAAATAAATCATACGCAGTTAACATGCTACTTATAACAAAATGTTGTGGTTATTTCATAATCCGCTATTCCGATTTCCTGTAGATTAGTAAACACTTCACATTCTATCTTATATGTTAATCCTTCAATCATATTATAATTAGTAAGACTTACTCCTATTCGCACTTTACTTCCTGGTGCTAAACTTATCGGTGGTCTCCTAGAATTAAGAATTTCTTTTTTGCTTACATACTCTTTCTTCTCACCATTCTTGACAATTAAATAGTATGGATATGCCACAAAAATACATTGGTCTGACTTATTATTTAATTCAAGCTTTACATAATCTTTATTACCTTCTACAACCTTGACTGTAACATTCTTATTAGTAGCTTTTTTTAATTTCTTTTTCACCTGCACATTTATAGTCTTTCTCTTACCATATTGATCCTTTAATGTTATCTTTGCCTTGCCAATCTTTTTAGCTTTAACTAATCCTTTTTTATTAACAGTTGCTACTTTCTTATTAGTGCTTTTCCATTTTATTTTTTTCATTGACAAATTGCATAATTTTGCACTTTTACCCTTTTCAATAACAACAGTTTTAAATCGGTTTGTATCAATTTTTACGGTTTCTGCATTAACAATATTTCCCTGACTGCAAATAAATAACATAATCACCATTACTATCACAACGCTTATTTTTGTGTTCATACTCCCTCCTAATAAAAAGCATATCTCCAGTTATTATAAATATCTCCATTTCCTGGATTATAATAAAATTTATATCCCGTATTTCCATTTAATTCTGAAGGAAAAATATGATTGACTACATATACATTTTCTCCATTCATTGGCATATTAGGATCCATATAAACATAATAATATCGCTGCAAGTCTGTTCTATAATAGCATCCACACAAAGCTACTGCATGAGCATAATTTTTTGCACTGTTTTCTTCATTATGTAAGAAACTACAAAAAACCGGTTTATGGCTTTCCATTAAATACAAAACATCTGTAAAAGATAATTTATGTTCAACATATTTCATAGATATTGCATAATACTCCCACATTCTCTTTTCCCACTGAATATTTCCAACTGGATCCGCATTGTATTTTTTCTTTAAATCATAATACACTTTCCTTGCATTACATTTAACCGTTCCGCCACGTTTATAATTAATAATGCTAGCCCCTGTTGCCGCCCAACATATTCCCTGATTGTTAATTTCTCCATTAGCAATCAAATCTAATTTTGTCGTGTATAACATTAACGTATTTTTTGTATTCTTTATAGTTTCATACTTTTTCTTATGCGTTCCTATATATGAAAAATCTGTTGTATATTCACTATCATTTATACTTGCTGTCTCTATTTCATATTCATCTGAATTTAATTTTACATTTTTTGATATATCTGAAAACTTTCGTTTTTTTAATTTTCTATCTGAATTATTCTTTCTTATTGTTTTTCCTGCATTTTCACCTGTTACTACTTTCGTTTCTTTTTTGCTATGTAAACTTAATCCATTGCCATTTGATTCAACGCTAATTCTCTCTTCTCCTATATCATTAAAAAAATTTTCACTATATAAAAATGACGTTAATTTTTTTCCTTCGTATTCTGTAACATTTATTGCTCCTATCTCTTCATCTGCTACTTTCACAAAAAATATAGAACTTTTGTTTTTTGAATTTTCCACATTAAAAGACTGACTTATTTCTACTTTATCATTCTTTTGACAGTCCACTCCTGATAAATAACCTCCTAACTCCTCAATCGCAACACTTTTATCATTCTTCTGAACTTGTCCAGCATTTACATTTTTCATATTTGCCATTAGCAAAACGCTTAATATAGCAAACATAATAAATTTTTTCTTACTTTTTTTCATATCTTTCCTCCTACTCTCTTTCTTTTCCATATTGGATTTCTCATTTTCATTATAGCATACTTAATTTTTAAAAAAGTGGAATATTCTCTTATTTAGTGGAATATTATTGAAATTTTGCCTAAAGAAAAAGGTACGAAATCTCTATCTCGTACCTTTACTTTTTATTCATCTTTCTTTAATACTCTTTCAAGTACCATATCATACCCGTCATTTCCATAATTAAGTGAACGGTTGACTCTGCTTATTGTCGCTGTTGATGCACCTGTGGCATTAGATATGTCAAGATAAGTCTTTCCTTCTCTTAACATTTTGGCTACTTCATATCTCTGTGAAATAGAAAGCAACTCGTTTACTGTACAAACATCTTCAAAAAATGTATAGCACTCTTCCTTATTCTCTAATGTTAATATTGCATCAAAAAGATGATCAACTTCTGTATTTCTAATTTTTTTACTCATTTCAACCTCCTGAGAGATACCTTTACTTACTTTAAGATTTTATCACTCTAAAGTTTGAAAGTCTAGTATTTTTTTCTTAATGTTTTTAATTCTTCAACACTAAACTTGTATGTTGTGTTACAGAAATCACATTTTACTTCGATTGCCTTGCCATCATTAATTATTTCGTCTAATTCTTTGTTGCTTAATCCTGCAAGTGCCTTTACAATTTTTTCCTTGCTACATGTACACTTAAACTGTGTATCGATTTTGTCTGTAAACTCAACATCCATGTCGCCCATTACTTCTTTAAGAATATCTTCAGGTGTCATACCTTTTTCAAGCATATCTGTAACTGATGTAATTTTGCTGATTCTATCCTCTAATGCCTGAATTGTTTCTTCGTCTGCAAAAGGCATTAACTGTACTATAAATCCGCCTGCCTGTTTTACTGTATTGTCTTTTGACATAAGCACCCCAAGGCCTACTGCTGAAGGAACCTGCTCTGATGTTGCAAAATAATAAGTCAAATCTTCTGCAACTTCACTTGTTCCAAGTGGAACCTGACTTGAATAAGGCTCTTTAAGTCCCATATCCTTAATAACTGTTAATGTTCCGTAACCGATTGCCGCGCCTACATCTAACTTGCCTGCATAGTTGGCAGGAATAAGCACGTTAGGATTTCCAACATATCCCTTTACGTTTCCGTGTGAATCTGCTGTAACTGTTACTCCGTTAATAGGTCCGTCCCCCTTCATCATAATTGTCAAAATATCCTTGTCGCCCTTCATCATAACGCCCATCATTGCTCCACCTGTAAGCAAACGACCTAAAGCTGCTGTTGCTACAGGACTTGTATTATGATGCTGTCTTGCTGTTTCAACCATCTCTCTTGATGTAATTGCAAATGCTCTAATCTGACTATTTGCTGCTGTTGCTCTTACTATATAGTCCACTTATTTTTCCTCCTGATTTTCTTATCTATATCTTCTTAAGTTTTTATTTCGAAACTTGATTTTTAATCTATATCTTTTTCAGTTTTTATTTCGAAACTTGATTTTTCTGACATTCTCTTGCCACAACATATATTCTTTCGCTTTCGCTATTAGGTTCATTTCTTGTAAATGCATCATAAACAGTTACGAACTCAAGTCCTGCAAGATTCAAAGCTTCTTTGATTTCTTCAACTGTATAAGCTCTCTGATAATGCTCCTCACTAAATTTGTCATATCTATTGTCAGCACCTTTAACAAAAATAGAAAGCATATATTCATTTATACAATCTTCCTCATCAAAATAATTGTCCCAAATAAAACTGCAGTCTTCTCTGTCCTCGGCAATTACTGATTCGCCTATACTTCTGTATAACTCTATTGTTTTTAAATCAAAAACAAAAATTCCCCCTGGATCAAGATAATTGTTAACCAACTTAAAAGTTGTAACTAAATCTTCGAATTCCGTAATATAATTAATTGAATCACAAAGGCTTACTACTGCCGCCACCGTTCCATACAAATCTAGTTCACGCATATCCTGGCACAAATACAATATACCGTCGTTTTTTCTTTTTTCAATTGCCATATTAAGCATTTCCTGGGAGTAATCCACGCCAATCATATCGTAGCCCTTGTCTGCCAACAATTCCGTAATATTGCCCGTTCCACAGCCCAAGTCTAACACAATACCATAATTGACACCATATTCTTTTAAAATGCTAACCAAATATTCGCACCATTTATCATATTCAATATTGTCCATAAACTTATCATAAACCTGTGCAAAACCCGTATATGCTTCCATAGTATTCCTCCATAATCCTTACCATTCTATCAGCAAAACTTTATAAACGCAACCATTAGACTTGCCAAAAATCTCACACTACATTATACTGACTATGACAATTTAAAATATGTTAAAATTATAAAATAAAAAACAGGTATGAAAGGTAAATTTAACAGGTAACTTTTTATGATAAATATTACTGGTGAAATCCGTAATTTATCCGCCAAAAGGCTAATCATTCCAACGATAACTTTTGTTCTTATGATTTTATCGTTAATGATTTTTCCTTTTTTTAAAGTGTTTAATCCCGAACCCATATCAAATATATATAATGTAAGACTTTCTGACAAATACGTAAAAGTAACTGCCAAAACCCTACATTACTCAGGTTACAATCTTATAAAATTTGGCAATAAGAAATACGGATATTATTATGCACTAAATGACAATCAATGTGTTTTTGTGATTCTTCCTGTAGGTAGCACACCTAAAAAAACATTAACAAATTACAGTTTTAAGGGCAAAGTTATAAAGCCCAACAGTTCTTACAAGGAGATGCTTGATGCATTCTCAAAAGACTTAAACTGGGATTCTCAATCCCTTTCAAAAATCACAGGTGAGTGTTTAATTAGCAATGCTAATTACCACCCTATAAAATATATGATTTTTATGTGGTTTGTTATAGTTATTATGCTGATTTCATTAAAGAATATAGTCGAAGCAATTATGGGAATAGTTAATCCATATCTTTACCCTGTTTGCACTTTTTTAAACAAACAGCTTGGAAAAGAATATATTGACGATGCCGAGTCAGAACTTAGTTTTGGTAATTACATACAGATTAACTCGATTTATATAACTGAAAACTATTGCATAGACCTTGGAAAAAACAAGATTTCCATACTTCCACTTAATGATATTGTGTGGTGCTACCGACTTGGAAATATTTCGCTTAATCCTAAAAGCGAAGAACCAACTTTTTCACTTCACTTTACATTAATAGATGGCTCCACAATTCTTTTTAAGAAAAAAACAAGCGACGAGGCTTTGGAGGCAATTAATGCCATCCGTGCAACGGAATACAATATTATAATTGGTCATTCAGAATCAAAGAAAAAAGCTGCGAAAGCGGTTATAAATAGTTATAAACAAAAATAGGCTGTTGCAGCAACTGCAACAGCCTATTTTTTTGTGAAAACTATCTTCCACAACAATATTTATATTTCTTTCCTGAACCACATGGGCAAGGATCGTTTCTTCCAACTTTCTTTTCCTTTATAACTGTTCCTGAAAGTTTCTGTTCTTTGTAAAGTTCCTTTCTTCTTTCAGGTGTTAAAAGGTTGTCCCATTCTTCTAAGTTATAAAGCCAGTCTGCCTTAGCATCAACCATGTTCTTGTATAACTTTTCAGGATCATATTCTAAGCTAACTTCTGTTGTATCTTCTAATTCTTCTATTGGATTCTCAACCTTTAAGCTTTCGTTGATTCCATCAAGGAAACCTACCATTGTAAGAACTTCCATATTGTATTTCTTTGCAAGTTCTTCAACTGTTCCCTTTACTACTACGTCAGGATGTCCAAGGATATCTTTGTATACTTCCTTCTCCTGTACGAAATAAGCACCCCAGAACTGATTGTACTGCTCCTGTGTCTGTTCCTGATTATAAGCAATTTCACGCCATGTCTTTAATAAATAATCGTTTGCCATTTTTTCCTCCAAATGTATTAATATGCTAAGCACCTGTTACTACCTAACATTATATTTTTCTTCTCTAGGATATTATACAAATACTAAACAATAATTGCAATAAAATATTATTTCTACTATACTAAAAAGAGTTTATAAAATAAGCTTTTTAAGCTTTTAAGTTGCAGTTTTGTGACAGAATGGAGTTTTTATGGAAAAATTAAAACGAATCCTTGCCATATTGGCAATAATTTCACTTATATTTTGTGCTTTGCTTACATTGGTTTTTGCACTTCTTACAAACTTTGGAGTTGGAGATTTTACTAATGCCTGGAGAGCAAGTGCATGGTCAATGATAATATTGCCGGTGCTTTTTTATGTAATGATATGGATTTGCAAGTTGTTGAAGAAGTAGTAGAGAATATTGTAGTGGTTGACAAACTATACAGATAGGCATTGTGCCGTGTACTCATAGACCTTCTGTCTATTTCGTCACTGGCTTTCGCCTTGTGTGCTACTACTTATACAGATAGGCATTGAGCCGTGTACTCATAGACCTTCGGTCTATTTCGTCACTGGCTTTCGCCATATAAGAAAAGAGAGAGATGCACTCTTGTGAGTAAACTCACATCGTGCATCTCTCTCTTTTCTTCCACGGCTCAATGCCTATCTGTATATGATTTCATGTCTTCCTGGTCCGTTACTTACCATTTTTACTGGTACGCCAAGTTCTTTTTCGATGAATTCGATGTATTTACGACAGTTTTCTGGTAGTTTGTCGTATTCTTTGATTCCACGTATTTCTTCTTTCCATCCTGGAAGTACTTCGTATACTGGTTTTGCTTTTTTGAGTTTTGCTGTTACTGGGAAGTCTTTTACTACTTCGCCATCGATTTCATATCCTACACATACTGGAATTTCATCTAAGTATCCAAGTACGTCTAATACTGTAAGTGCTACTTCTGTAGCTCCCTGCATTCTTACTCCGTAACGTGAAGCTACGCAATCGAACCATCCCATTCTACGAGGACGTCCTGTTGTGGCTCCAAATTCTCCACCGTCGCCACCACGTCTTCTAAGTTCATCTGCTTCGTCTCCAAAGATTTCACTTACGAATTCTCCAGCTCCAACTGCACTTGAGTATGCTTTTACTACTGTGATGATGTCCTTGATTTCATATGGTGGTATTCCTGCACCAATTGCACCGTATGCTGCAAGTGTTGATGAAGATGTTACCATTGGGTAAATACCAAAATCAGGATCTTTTAATGTTCCTAGCTGTCCTTCAAGAAGTACTGTCTTTCCTTCTTTAATTGCATTGTTTAAGTATAATGCTGTATCGCAAACGTAAGGTTTTACAATATCTCTGTATTCATGTAATGTTTCTAATAATTCATCAGCATTGATAAGTGGCTTATGATACATATGCTCTAACATAATGTTCTTCTGTTCTACTACTCTTGCCACTTTTTCCTTTAATGTATCTTCATCAAATAATTCTGATACCTGGAATCCAATCTTTGCATATTTATCTGAATAGAAAGGAGCAATACCTGACTTTGTTGAGCCAAATGCCTTTCCGCCAAGTCTTTCTTCTTCATATGCATCAAAATCAATGTGATATGGCATAAGAATCTGTGCTCTATCTGATACTAAAATATTTGGCTTTGGCACTCCCTGTGATACAATACTATCAATCTCCTTCTGAAGATATGGAATGTTCAGTGCCACACCATTTCCTATAATACATGTAGTATGCTGATAGAATACTCCTGATGGAAGTAAATGAAGTGCAAACTTACCATATTCATTAATAATAGTATGTCCGGCATTACTTCCTCCCTGGAATCTTACGATAATGTCTGACTTTTCGCCAAGCATATCTGTAATCTTACCTTTTCCTTCGTCGCCCCAGTTAGCACCAACAATCGCTCTAACCATTTGGTTTCCTCCTATTTAACTTGAATTGTTCTTTATTATTTGTTTTATCTGCTATGCTTTGTTCCTAGCAAACCACTTGATATTATACTATCTAATTAAGAAAAATGCTAGTGGTTTAGTTTTTTTCTTTTATTAATTTTCCTACATTATTATAATAGTCTTTTTTTTCGTATTTTTATTTAATTTTCACTTTATTAGATTAAATTATTAATTCGCTAAACTTTTTACACTTTCACATTGATAATATTTTATCAATATGCTATATTTAAGAGTAGCATTTATAAAGGAGATTAAGGAATGTACAAAATTTTACGAAGAAAACAACTTAACGACACTGTAGTGCGTTTAGATGTAGAGGCTCCATTTATTGCTAAGAAAGCAAAAGCAGGTCAGTTCATTATTTTAAGAATTGACGAGCGTGGTGAAAGAATGCCTCTTACAATAGCTGATACTAATGCAGAAGAAGGCTCTGTTTCTATTATCTTCCAGATAGTTGGACAGACAACTATGCTTCTTTCTCAGATGAATGAGGGAGATTGCTTATTAGACTTTGTTGGACCACTTGGTGCTGCAACTGAGTTTGGCCACATTAAGAAAGCCTGCGTTATCGGTGGTGGTGTAGGTAATGCCATAGCTTATCCATCTGCAAAAGCTTTATTTAATATGGGCGTTGATGTTGATGTTATCGCCGGTTTCAGAAGCAAGGATATTGTTATTCTTGAAGATGAATATAAAGAAGTTTGTAACAGACTTTTCATTACAACAGATGACGGAACTTACGGAGAGAAAGGTTTTGTAACTAACAAGCTTCAGGATTTAATCGATGCCGGTAACAACTATGATCTTGTTATCGCTATCGGACCTATCCCAATGATGAAATTTGTTTCTAAGGTTACTGAACCTTATAATATTAAGACTTTAGTTTCACTTAACCCTATTATGATTGATGGTACAGGTATGTGTGGCGGATGTCGTGTAACTGTTGGTGGTGAAATTAAGTTTGCTTGCGTTGACGGTCCTGACTTTGACGGTCATCAGGTAGATTATGACGAGCTTATGAAACGTAATTCTACATATAGAGAATTTGAAGCTCACGATAGAGAAAACTGCCGTATGTATAAAGCGGCTGATGAAATGGGAGGTGCCAAATAATGCCAAACATGTCTTTAACAAAGGTTCCAATGCCTGAGCAGGATCCTAACGTACGTAATAAGAATTTTGAAGAAGTTGCTTTGGGTTATACTAAAGAAATGGCTATGGAAGAAGCAACTCGTTGTATTAACTGTAAGAACAAACCTTGTATGAGTGGTTGTCCTGTATGTGTACGTATACCTGAGTTTATTGCTAAGGTTGCTGCAGGAGAATTTGAAGAAGCTTACAAGATTATCACAAGCACTAATGGTCTTCCTGCTGTTTGCGGACGTGTTTGTCCACAGGAAAATCAGTGTGAAGGAAAATGTATCCGTGGTATCAAGGGCGAACCTGTTTCTATCGGTCGTCTTGAAAGATTCGTAGCTGACTACCATATGGCTCACAGCAATGATGATGCTGTTAAACCTGAATCTAATGGTATTAAAGTTGCAGTTGTTGGTGCAGGTCCTGCAGGACTTACATGTGCCGGTGATCTTGCAAAACTTGGTTACGAAGTTACTATTTTTGAAGCTTTCCACAAAGCCGGTGGCGTTTTGGTTTATGGTATTCCTGAATTTAGACTTCCAAAGGCTATTGTTCAGAAGGAAGTTGAAAATCTTGAAGCTTTAGGTGTTAAGGTTGAAACTGACATGGTTATCGGTAGAGTTCTTTCTATTGATGAAATCATGGAAATGGGATTCAAGGCTGTATTCATTGGTTCAGGTGCAGGTCTTCCATCATTTATGGGTATTGAAGGCGAAGCATTAGTTGGTGTTTACTCAGCTAATGAATATTTAACAAGAGCAAACCTTATGAAGGCTTATCTTGATGATTATGATACACCTATTATTAAGAGTAAAAATGTTGCCGTAGTCGGTGGTGGTAACGTAGCTATGGATGCTGCAAGAACTGCTTTAAGACTTGGTGCTGAAAATGTATATATTGTTTACCGTCGTGGTATGGAAGAACTTCCTGCCCGTGGTGAAGAAGTTCATCATGCAATTGAAGAGGGAATTATCTTTAAAACACTTAACAACCCTGTTAAGTTAATCGGCGATGAAGATGGTCGTGTTTGCAAGATGGAATGTGTTGAAATGGAACTTGGCGAACCTGATGCTTCAGGACGTCGTCGTCCAATGGTTATTGAAGGAAGTAACTTCCAGTTAGACGTTGATACAGTTATCATGTCACTTGGTACTTCACCTAACCCACTTATCAGAACTACAACAAAAGGACTTGAAGCTAACAAGTGGGGATGTCTTGTAGTTAATGAAGACACTCTTGAAACAACAAGAGATAATGTTTATGCCGGTGGTGATGCCGTAACAGGTGCCGCTACAGTTATCCTTGCTATGGGTGCAGGAAAACAGGCTGCTGCAAGCATTCATGAAAGATTATCAAAATAATAATTGTAATATGAAAGTGTAAATTAAGTTGCAATACATATGATTAGTATTTAGACTTTTGACATTCAAATCATAATATATAACAAAACAGGAGCGTGCCGTTATGTGGCATGCTCCTGTTTTTGTTATGTTCAGTAATAGAATCCTTGCAATAAGCAGAGTAAATTGGCGTATGTACCTCAAAAAACAAGCTTTTTTAAATGTAGGGGTACATTTATTGCATATTCAAATCATATGTTGTACGAAATCAACGTAGATTTGGGCAAACGTACCCCAAAAATCGTAGTGCATAGCAACTGGTACTTTGCAACAAACTAATTAACGTTGGAGTCTTGTTTTTCCATTAACGTAATGTTATTTCTTAATCTTTACCTTCTTTATTTTTGACCAAGGTCCTTCCATACTACCATCGCCTAATTTTACAACAGCTTTTGCCCTAACATAAACTTTCTTAGCATTTTTAAGTTTCTTGCTCTTTATTGTAACTTTTAATTTCTTTGTTGTTTTTGTTACAACATTCTTTTTAAATTTCTTAGATTTTGAAATCTGTATTTTATATTTCTTTGCTTTTTTAATCTTTGTTAATGTTACACTGATTTTCTTTGTTGATTTCTTGTATGTAACTTTTTTAATTTTTGCTTTTTCTATTTTAGGTTCAATAGTATAAGTCTGATTATTAATGTCTGCTGTGGACACTTCTGTTGTACTATTGTTTCCTGTTGTTGATTGCACGCTGTCTGGTGTTTCAACTTTTGTTTTAGGCTTAGTTGTGGGTCTTGATGGTTCTGCTGTTGTCGGTGGTAATGTTACATAAGGTCTACGTGTAGTTGTTTCAGCCTGTGTTGTTTCATCAACCTTTGTATTATCAGTTCCATATATACCCATTTCATAAATTGAATAACCATATGGTGTTGTTCTAGCCTTACAATTTATCTTTACATATCTTGCTCTTGTTATTGACTTTAATGTAATCGTATCAAGTCTATTATTTATTCTGCTTGCACCTGAAACTGTTGCTACAGATGTAAAATTCTGACCATCATTTGATACTTCTACTGTGTAGTCAGATGCTGATGCGTCTTCCCAAAGAATCTGTAACTGTTTAATACTTTTTTCACTGCCTAAATCAACAGTAATGTATTCATCATCAGAACTATGCTTCGATTCCCATCTTGTATTTTTAACATTATCAATGGCGTTGCTTGCTTTTCCACCATTTCCATTTTCTGTTGAAGCTGTAGCAGTAACTCCATCCTTTCTAACATAGTTAGTACACTGTACGCCATTAATTAATGAATCATTACTTAAAATATCATCACTTGTACCAAAAGTAACTAAAGCATCAGCTTCTGGTTCAGGTGTTGGTTCATAACCTTCCGGATTTCCGTTGCTTCTATACATTTCTCCAGCTAAAGTCAATTTGCCTGTATTGTAAAGCCAAAGTCCTGTATTTGCATTATTAAAACAAAATCCTGCATATCTTTCAACATATTCTCTCTCATCTAAAAGAGGCATAACTGCATTCCAAAATTCTGCTGTTTTCTGGGCTGTAGAAGATGTTGGATTATTAACTCTCTTGGAAAATTCTGTAATCCAAATTGGTTTATGATATGTTTCCCATGCCCAATCAACAACTTCTTTAACAAACCAATCTGCCATTTCTGCTCCACCATCCCAGTTATCCGGATAACAATGAATAGAAATAAAATCAACATCTAAATCATCTCTTGCATTAATCTTCTCCATAAATGGCTGAAACCAATTCCCTGAAGACTTTGGCCAAATTGCCGTAACAGGTGAACTTACATTAATATTGTCGTTCATAATACTTGGCCATAAATTATATATCTGGTCAACAGTCATATTACACTGGTCACCTAAGTCCGGTTCGTTAAAATCAAGAACATATTTGTATCCTTTATTTACAAATCCCTGAACTTTATTCTTAATAGTATTGCCATCTGTTTCTCTCCACAGCATAGGTACAAATTCAATACCCTGATACTGTGAACCTGAACTTGGACTATTGCCCCAGTTATAGTACCAGCTACATCCCATATCTTTTAAATCAATATTTCTTCCCATATCAGTAGCCAAACCTAAACCTTTTTTTGACACTCCAAACTTTATTGTGTCAGTCTTGCTTGTAGTTCCGTCAACATATTCTGCCTCAACATACGCTGAATGCATTGCTACCTTTGTTGTGTAGCAATCCAAAGACACTGATGTGGTGCTTCCTACTTTCTCTCCGTCCAAATAAACATTGTAATTTCTTACATCTTTACCTGTTGCTTCATTCCATTTAATGTCAAAATGTCCTGACGCAACCAACGCATTATCATATGGACTGGTAACTGCAAACCCGCCACTTTCCTGTGCTTTAACAGAAAAATTAATCTGCGGAATAAGTGTAATGGCAATCACAATAGACAACATTACTGCCATTATTTTCTTCAAATGCTTCATAATAAAAGTCTCCTTATCTTTTATTAAGTAACATTATTAAATTAAACCCGTTCAACTCTCTATTTAAAGTTATAAGTAAAAAACGTTTTTAAGACAATGCTAATATTTAATAAAAATTTTTACTTATTTTTGTATATATTTTTTACTGTTAAGATAATGTAATTTGCAATTCTAATCTCATATTTTATCCTGGATATTTTTTTATAAAAATTAGAGTATCAAACTACTAAAAGATTGATTGCATGAATTCTATAAATTTATTTAAGATTTTTTTCAAAAAATGTTGACAAAAAGTAAAAAAATGATATATTAGTAATAGTTACTATTATTGTTATTGAGAAATGAGGTAAACATGATTAAACGAAGCGTTCAAAGAGAACTCATCCGAAATAATCTGGCACATCGTACAGATCATCCAACCGCTGATATGGTTTATCAGAGTATTCGCGAAGAACTTCCTAATATAAGCTTGGGAACAGTATATCGCAATCTTAGATTTTTGGTAGATCAGGGTGATGCCCTTTCACTGAAACTTGGTGATGGCAAGGAGCACTTTGATGGCAATGTTAATCCACACTTCCATTTCATATGCACACAGTGCGGATGTGTCGATGACATATTTATGCCGTCAATTGACGAAATCTGTACTATTGCTGCTCAGTACTATAGTGGTAACATCAAAGGACACAGTACTTATTTCTACGGTACTTGCCCTAAGTGCAAAACCAAACACTAAGTGTATTTTATAAAAGGTTTTATATTAACAATATTATTTTTAAAATTTAGGAGGAAAAAAAGATGGCAAAATTTGTATGTTCAGTATGTGGTTATGTTCATGAAGGAGATTCAGCACCAGAAAAGTGCCCAGTTTGTGGTGTTCCAGCAGAAAAATTCACAAAGGTAGAAGAAGGCGAAAAGACATGGGCTGCAGAACATGTAGTTGGTGTAGCACAGGGTGCTAGCGAAGACATTATTGCAGACTTAAGAGCAAACTTTGAAGGAGAATGTTCAGAAGTAGGTATGTATCTTGCAATGGCAAGAGTTGCTCATAGAGAAGGATATCCTGAAATCGGATTATACTGGGAAAAAGCAGCTTACGAAGAAGCTGAACACGCTGCAAAATTTGCAGAATTACTTGGTGAAGTTGTAACAGACAGCACAAAGAAAAACTTAGAAATGAGAGTTGAAGCAGAAAACGGCGCTACAGCAGGAAAATTCGACCTTGCAAAGAGAGCAAAAGCTGCAAACCTTGATGCAATTCATGACACAGTACATGAAATGGCAAGAGACGAAGCAAGACACGGCAAAGCATTCGAAGGATTATTAAAGAGATACTTTGGTTAAGCTACAAGCCGAGTAAGTGTAAAATAAAAGTAGTTGAATGAGGATGTTTACATACTCAGGCAACTACTTTTTATTTTATACTTATTGGGCGACAGCCCTCCATGAAATAGCCCGCAGGGCTATGAATGGCTCGGCTTATAAGTAACGTTGTGACAATCTCCAGCGAGAAATAGCAAAGCGGATTCGAGCTGGAGGTTGCTCGTAATTATAGCTACAAATCAAGCAAATATAAATTAAAAGACTGCGAAAAAGAGTACTTGTATTCTTTTTCGTAGTTTTTTTAATTTATATTTATAGGGCGACAGCCCTCTATGAAATAGCCTGTAGGGCTATGAATGGCTCGGCTTGCGCTATTGAAATTTGTCTGTATTGTTAGCTTATTTTCTTAAATACAATTGACTTCTTATGCTATATTTGCTAGTATAAAAATAGAAAAGGTGCTACCGATAGACGGTTAGCCCTGTATAATATGATTGTTTAAAAAAGTAACCACACTATTGCAAGACTGGCGGTTACTTTTTTAGTGTTTTAATATACTCAATCAAGATTGCAACTATGATAGACATTACCATAAATACAATTGAAAGGATCTCAAAATCGCTCATAAAGTCAAGCCCTCCTTTCCCAGATTTCCTCTTTAGAAGATTTCTATGTAATCAAAGGGTTCAGTCCCTCTGTTGAAGGACTAACCGCCTACCGTTTCTTGGTAGCACCTAGTACAAGTCTATCAAATCCATCAATAGCACTCAATGTTATTTTTCAATAAATCGTTTATATTTTGTCTTATTATTTATCTTTATTTTTTATGTTATGCAAAAAGTCCTCAATCCACAACGCTTATGTTTGTAAATTGAGGACTTGTACTTTTTTACTATTCTTTTTCCAACACTTCCATTATAGAATCAACATCATACTCAGGTGCGAATTTACTTGCAACATTGCAAATTTTCTCAATATTTGATACATCTTCTTCCAAATCATCAGCAATCTCTTCAATGGATTTATTTTTTACTAACTTCTTGCACACAAGCTTTATTAGTTTTATTTTTTCTCCATTCGCTCTTCCAACTTCTAGTCCGTGTTGTTCCCCTTCCTCATAGAAATCTTCTTTCCAATGAGCCATTGTTTCTTCTTCGTTGTATTCTCTCCAAAGCATGTCTTCTACCTCCGATCTATGATCCTGTAGAAATTCCTTTAATACATTATTGTCCAAACAATAATCAATGGCTTTTTTTATTGCATCTTTCAATTCTAATGACTCTGCCAGGAATTCCTTTATCTTACTTACCATAATAGCATATTCTCTTAAAATTGAACACTTGGACATTAATTCTTCGTTATGTCCTGCATTTATGTTTAGCACTGTTGCAGTCCACTCAAATTCTCCATCCTTGCACGGAACCATAAATGCGTCTGACAGTTTCAGCACCTCCCTGTCAGGTCTTTTTTCATTGCCATTGTAAAAAACATAGTATTGAGGTGTGGGTATCTTGATTAATTTTCTTCGGAAAACATCCAGATTGTTTCTCACTATGTAATCATTGTAAAGTTCTGCCGAATACCTGTAGCCTCTTAGTGGCATGTTATAACTCCATGTGCTTTGATGCTCATAAATAGCCATGTTCCAGTCTATAATGCATGACACGTCATTTTTCATGTTCATGTAAAAAACATCATCTAATGTGTTTATTTCCAAATCATCGGGATTTGTATAATTACTGTCATTTAATGCATTATATAATTCCAATAAGTTACCTTTGTTCTTTTCGTATCCAAATAGTTTTCTGAATACTCTGTCTTTGTGTTTTTTGTTTCCTTCCATAAACTCTCCTTTAGTTTATTCCGGGACAGCATAATATAACTAATACCTATATGGAGTCAGTAAATTAAAAAGCGAACAAGCTCATGTCACTTTTTAATTGTATTTATAATTATACATATATTATGGAAGTTTGCAACAATAATTTTATAAAAATTACTATTCAATTTAACAATATCTTTAATTGTAAAAGGCACTTCATTTCAAATACAACCATATTGCCTTTTAAAATCCTCAACCTACAACTTATATGTTTGTAAATTGAGTATTTGTACTTTTATTAACTTCCTACATATAAGCTTTTTAGCATAACAATACTAAGCATCACCATTCAATCTACTTTTCAACTTCAATACACATTCTTGTTTTTCTTGATCATCTAATTTATCAAAATAAAAAATTACATCTTCAATCTTTCCTTCACTTATTAATTCATCCGCCTCCTTATCTAATTCTTTAATTTTTACGATTGTATTGTCGGATAAATATCCTGGCAAATATTTCGATTTTTCTTTCCACAAATGTACATCTTTTCTGCTTCTGTTTCCAAGTGTTAAAACATTTGCTATCCATTTTTTCTCCTTTTCGTCAAGCTCATTCTGAATATCTGATACAACTTTCTCCAATATTGGAAGCACTTCAAAATCAAATTCTGAACTTTCATATTTTTTCAGCATCGAGCTAGAAACTTCCATAAACTGCTTTCGTGATTTTGTTGCCTCTTTTATCGAGCCTATGTTATATAATAACTCTTGCAAATTTCTTTGTAGTTCTTCAAAATCGCTTTGATCTTTATACGGAATCCCCTTCTGTAAAACACTATTAATATTTTCCAAAAGCATTTCAATATCCTCTGCACATTTTACTTCAAAAAGATCATCCCATATATCCGACATATCTTCCATTGTACGATTGTGATTTTTTTCTAATGCTTCTACTCTTTCATCAATACTATCCTTTATCTTTTGAGCATCTCTACCTAATGCCACACCATACTTTTGAATTCTTTGCTGCAATTCTTTACCTACTTTTAGGTATGAAGAAATATTAACGTAAGAAATATATTTTGTGATTTGACTTTCTTCCAAAAATTTTGCACAATCTTCTCTTAATTCCTGACGTGAACGGATTTCATCTATGTTGTTAAGTTCTTCTTCCTTGCGTTCCTTAATTTTTTGAGCATATGCCGAAAATCCCAGTTCTTCAAGCATTGTTTGCATTTTTGTATTATGATTTCTAAATGTATTTACTCCTTCAACTGATTTGCAATACATACTAGAAACATATGGCACAATTAATGTATCTACTTGATTTTTTAACTCGTCAGATAATTGTTTAACTAAATCCTTAGATGTATCATCCATTATATATCCATTGTCGTTAAATATTTTTATATAAGGAATTGCCTGTAATAACTGTAATCCTTTAAGAGCGTCATATAAACTATCCTGTTCTATTGATGCTTCTAGTTTTTCATTAATATCACCTATACAACTTCTCCATTCATGAAGAGCCTTTTTACCTGAATCTAAATATTTTCTTGCAAGCAAATACCTTGTTTCTAATTCCTCTGGTACCTCATCTGCTTCCAGCATATTTGACAATATCTTCTCAAAAGATATAACTTCAGAAATACTCTTATTTGATTGTATTCTATCAAAAAATCTTATGTACTTCCCTGTTACTGCACCAGCGTCTACCATAATAAATGTAGACTTTTTTACAACGCCTATATCTATTTTTTTATCTTTAATTACAACAAGTTCTTTCCAATTATTTATACTTATCAACGATTCATCATATCTGAATCTAAGACAAAAACTAAGATTTGAACAAATAACAGCAATCATAAGCATTATAATATCTTCACTCATTCCATAAGGTGGGCAACTATACTTTTCAAATATACGTTTACATTGATATTCCTTTTCTTTATTTATTACATCTACAATTTCATCATACACCTTACTTGCCCTTTTTTCTTCCGGTGGAATAACTCTAAACTCACTATCAATACATTTCCATGAAGTAGAGTTCGATGTCATTAATAATGCTTCTATTCTATTTCTTATATCACTTGCAAAATTATGAATTGTTGTTTCATTTACTGAATTTGAAAGCAACATTTTTACAATTGTACAGTAATATGTACCTCCTTTACCACCAAGGTTGTTTCCTTTTGTCACAAAACCATCAAATGCAAATGGTACAACACTTGGATATAATTTTTCAAATACTTCTGTCAAATATATTGGCATTCTTTTATTTAATTCTTCTATACCTTCTTTACCAATATGAATTCTTTTTTTCTTTAATTCGGCAAACTCATCTTTTAAATTATTCTCTGCCTGAACATAATCAGCCTGATAATAACGATCATACTTATTTCTATTTAAATCGTCCAAATTGTCCAAAACATAATATTCTAAAATAGAATCATATAATCTATTATCAGCATCATTTAATAACATAACTGTTATAGGTGCATTATTTAGTTTTTCAACTAATGATTGTGCACGCTCAACATAGGAATTTTCAGTATTTTTATTTAAATATAACCATACTAATCTTCCTTTAGCTACTATAGAACTTGTTGCACTCTTCCATTCTTCCAGATATCTTGCAATCTCTGTTTCATCAAACTGTTCTATTGCATATAACTCTTGTTCAAACATCCATTCATTAGTTGAAATCTTATGTTGTAATGCAAAATTCGTTGCTTGTTTTTCAAAAATACCTGCTTTTTCTTGAATCTTGACACTTTGCAATAATGATTTATCAATTTTAGTGTTTGCCATTAATCGCTTTTTTAATACTTTAAAATCATGCGCACCATTTGACTCTTCCATAAAATCAAAACATCCGGCATGCGCATCAAATCCTAATATTGCATACTCGTTTTCAAGCCATTCAAGTTCTTCTTCTATCTCACTAATAGAAAATCCATTGCAAAGAGCCAAAGCACTCTTTGCTTCTTCATAATCTCTTGTTCTAAAACGCAAAATCCTAAGAATCAAATTTGCTCTAAGTACTGATAATGATTTTTCTGATAATTTATCACCATATTTTCTTAATATATTATCATATCGAATACAATGTTGAGATTTTTGTTTTCCTTCTTGTTCTGCAACAAGCATTTCTGTATACAAATCACCTTGCATTAAACTTTCCGGCATTATAAGAAAATCATTGTCAGGAACTTCAACACCTTTAAAATTCTCTATGCACTGACTAATCAATGTTAAAGATGATCTATTTTGTAAATAGTCCGATAACTGTGTCAACATAAATGTTGCAAGTGGATGTAATGGATAAATTCCTTCTACAATAACCTTGCGAAAAATGGCATAGTCTTTCCATATTCCCTTAGTAACAAGCCATTTATTTAACTTTTCAAAGATATCTTCCCATTTACATTCATTTTTCTTTTGCCACGGAATTATTTTTTCTTCAAAAGCTCCCCTATACTTTCGCTGAATCAAGTTTGCAAAAACTGTTTCCAGATTTGATGAAATATAGTACTTATCACTTGCATCATAACGACCAATATATCTACTGATATTTTTGGTTTGATCTACACGCTCCAAATATGTCTTTATATCCGACTGTATGAAATTTATTACCTGTAAAACACCATTTGCATTTTGTGCTGTTTCAAAAATTTGCTGTAAAGCAGAATCACCTGATTTTGCAGCACTAACTCCTGATGCGTATTCCAAGTACCTTCCAAATTCATCAAACAAAAGAATTACATGGTCAAATCTTCCATTCATTCCACAATATTCTGATATAATCATTTCAAGAATATTCGATGCGGAAAGACCTTCATCCCATCTTATTTCTTGTCCATTAATTTCCGCGTACACTGCATTAACTATGTCAAAAGCAATATCTTCTGTCATAATATTATCTCGTATTTTTTCTATTAAATCGTTTCCCTTTTCATTCCAGCCTAATTCATTTGCTTTATCCTCAAATAAAGAAATTGAATTACTTGCATTACGATTAAAAAATACTTCTGCTGTTTCTAGAGCTCGATTTAATTTTCTTAATCCATCGTCTGGTAATTCATACAATTTTAAACTTTTTTGCGCTGCTTTTAAAATTTCAGAATGCAAATTAAAATCTCTCATTCCATTTATTACCATCACAAAATTTCTTTCATCTGTTAATGTTCGAATATGATTTGCTACATCAGGATCAATACTGGAAATATTACTTAAAACTTTATTATACGTATGTGGCATATATTCTTTTCCTGAAAAAATTTGTCCTAAAGTCACAGCAAGATGTGATTTACCTGTTCCGTAATCCGCAATAGCCAATGTAAGAGCATTAGCATGATCATCCTGCATTTTTTCTGCCAATTCCTCTACCAAACTAATTGTATCAATTCTTCTTTTGCCACCATTCCCCTGGTCATCAGCTCCGAAATATTGTTTTCCATGAAACACAAAATTTTCTGCTACTTTAGCAGCCTTTTCTTTTGAATAAAACCAATCTGCCTGAACTGCTCCTTCAAAATACAAGTCTTTTCTAAACTCCAGTATCTTTCCCAACTCCATAATGAACGCCCTCCTAACACAATTCACTATACAAGTTATCTAATAACTTATCCTCGTTTACAAGTTTCAATATTGTATATGGCATTAATTGTCTGTTCATCCTAATTAGCCCTTTATCTGCCAAATATTCCATAACCTCATATTCTCTTTGTGTATCCCAACCAAATGCTTTTCCAAATCTCAATTCAGCAAATTGGGTTGAGGATATCTCTTCCTGCTGCGGATAATATTCTTCCCAATATTTCCATAAAACCAGTGCATACATATATACACATTCATTATCATAAGTAATAGAATTACATCGTATCAACTCATCATTTACATCTAAAATACCTATTTCTGAAAAAAAATCATTATAAACATTAATAACCGGTGCAATATTCTTTTTTGTAATTCTATTGTCATAAATTTTATTTAATTCAAGTATTAAAATATCCTTGTTAATTTCATTATGATATTGGGGAAGAATATGCTTGAAAATTGAATTCCATACACATGCTCCCTCCTCATCACGTAACATCATTGCGTGCAATAATAATTTAGTGAGTTTTTCTTGCAATCCCGGATCTTCACATTGTACAGTGTCACCTAACTCCGTTTTTGTTAACTTTATTTTTTTCTCTTTCTTTTCTTTTTCACTTTTAATTAGTCCCATATACTCAGCATAATTAATATGTGGCTCAACTTTACCGGAGCTCTTGCCTTGTGGAATTCCTGTCATTTCTGATATTTCTCTAGTAGTAAACCAAGTTTTACCGTCTGCAATTTCTAATATACTGCTGATATATTGACCCTCCGCCTTAAAAGTTTTATGAAAATTTATATTTATATTTTTCATTGCATTAACACCTATCCTTAAATGATGTAATATTAGTTATTGTTGGCTTTGCACTTCCAAAAGTTCCATCATCTTTCATTCTATCTCCTACCACAATGCATTGACCTTTTTTTAATGCTTTCAATGCTCCAAGCCACAATGATGGATTCGTTGGATCAAGTTGCTTAGACATTTTAGTTATTTCTTCATCTGTAGGTTTAAAATACAATTTATAAGCTGCTTGCATTAATCTTACAACTTCGTCATCTGCAAGAACTTTTAGAGATTGTGTTGCAAACCACGCTGACCAACCAAATTTTCTTCCCTCTGTAAGAATTGCTTTACTAGGCGAATTTTCTTTATGCGAAAGATTTTGTGCCTCATCTAACACCACTACAAAAGGTTTGTCCTTAGAGCCATAATTCTTCGTATAATACCATGCATCCCACAACATTAATTCCGTTATAATAACCTGCATCTCTCTATCAATCATTGTTAGCTGAAATATATTCATTTTGGCCTCCGGAGCATATAATATACTTCCCCAGTCAAATTTATCATCTTTATTAAATTCAACACTATGAAAAAATGGTGTCATTTTTGAAATAACTGTTTTTGCTGCAGTATTTTTTTTCTGTATATCTAGTAATTCTTTCTGGAAATGATTCATATCCATATCATCACCATATTTTTCCATTCCAATTCTTGTTGCTTCGTAAATAGCAGCGTACTGTTGCTCTCCAAATCCATACACATGTGTCAAAATATTTGCAAATCTTCCTGCTACATCAGCGGAAGTATCCTGTATCTTCATTCCTGCAAAATCTTGTTCTTGTCGTTTGAATGGATTAATTGGCACTCCTTGAACCTTAACAATATGCTGCTTAATTTTATTATTCATACTATCAACAAATTCCGGTTCAAGTTGATCAAGACGGAATCCTTCTGTATAGTCAAAGATTACTGACGATATGTCTTTTTTTGCCAGCTCATACAACATTGTCTGAATGCTATATGTTTTTCCCTGACCTGAAGTTCCTGTTATCAGCAGATGTCTATTTGCCATCTGCGAATTACCAAACTCCCAATATACATCGTATATATTTTTGCTTTTGCCTATTAACACACGAATATCATCAAGATTATCTTTTCTGGTATTACTACTTTCCTGTGGCTCTTCTTCATCACTTGCCTTATCATTATCAGCATTGCTAATAGATTGATTTTCGTTGTTTTCTTCTTGTGTATATTCTTTGTTTTCTGTTTCTGCTTTTTCCTCCTTATTTCTTTCTTCGTTTGAGGTTGCAAAATTTTTCAACTCTTCCTCGTCTGAATTTCTTTTATTTCTTCTTTTATGAGATAAAACCATCTCTTCTTCAAGAATTCTCTCTCTTTCCATAATTTTTTCTTGTTGATTTTCATCTTCCAAAATTTCTTTTGAATCAACATTCACGTATTTTACCTGTTCTATATCATCTTCTAATAAAAGTGACTGTATGACTTTCTGTGGGATATCACAAACTACTATATTTTCATCCACAACAGTTTCAGTTTCTTTTTCTCCCTGTAAATCAAGCCAAAATCCAAGTATCTTTGCTTTCCATTCAATTTCATAATTTCCATCTAAGATACTTCTTAATTTTGATGATACTTCAGTAAACTCATCTGTATTATTACTAAAGGTAATCTGTGCGAATGCCAGTGCTCTATATAACTGTGCAAACCAATATCTTCGTTTTATGGAACCTGAATTTGGATTAAAAATTTTACTTAATCTATCCAATCCATGTTTCACTTGCTCCATAGCATGTTCCTTGTGCTTTTCAGAATTAGCATATATTGACGTTTTGCACTCAGTTACTGTTGCTTCCAATTTAAGCTTGTCATCATCTGTAAGGATTACTTCAATCACTAAAAAATCCGGACGAAAAGCTGAATCTTCTATGCTTCTGTCTATATTTCCATCAAACCAATGTTTATAAGAATCTAAATGTACTACAATCTTAAGCACACTATTATTTTCTTTCTTTTTTTCTCTTAAAGACGTTAAAACATAAGCAATAAATTCACGTATATTTTCATCCTTTGGATTTGTTGCTGATAAAAGACTTATTCCATCCAAGCCACTTGCTTCATCAATACAAAGTTGTGCTGCTTTTTTTATTTGGTTATTATCCCATTTAAAAAGACCATATAAGCGATTTTCTAATTTTTTTCTTATTGTATCAAGTATTGTCTTACGTGTTGTTATAGTCAGATTATACTGCCCATATGCACCTTTGCCTGTGCTAAATCCTATAACATTATAATTATTTTGTTTTGTATTATTACCTCTTAATAATGCTCCGTCCATACCACTATCTATACATACAACCCAATATGCCTTTTCATGAAGAAAATCAACTATTTCTTTGCCTTCTTCATCAATACTTACTTCTTTTGAAGCAATATACATTTCATCCGGCACTTTCTCCATATTGTTTCTATAACGTACAATCTGAGTATGCTCGTACGCAACTTTAAATTGTGGTTGAGAAAGTTCAATAGCTCTTTTTACTGAAGTATTTGAAATTGGTGTTGGTTTGTAAACAATTGGAAACCTACACTGACTTGGCGCCAAACTTATATTACTATTCGTAGACACAAATCCTAAATTATTAACTTTTAACAAATCCATTACAAATGCTATGTCATTATTTCCGTTTAGCAATTTTTCAAGAACGGATTTACTATTCCATTCATTTAAATAAGTGTGTATATTAATGTTTTCATCCTGAGAGAAAAACTCATCCATCCAATAAGCCAAATAGTTTCGTCCACCTTTATTCTCAGGCTTTACAAGAATGCGTATTGAAATATTGATTTTTGCAAACTCATCCATCTTTCGTCTGCCATCAATATATTTATAAATCGCCGCTACAATCGGTTGTAATTCAGATGGATTAATAAAAACTAAATTCAGATTATTTGCCGAATTTGGAAAAGCTTTTGCATAATCCAAAACAACATCATAAATCATTTTTGCATTATCATTTAAATGAGCAACTTCTCTCCTATCAAAATCATCATCAAAAATGGCATCTTTATGAATCATATCCCTTAAACGATTTTCATTCTTTATATCATTTCTTCCGTACAGACTAAATGCCCCAAAAGAAGAAATTGCCCCAAAATATACTTGTCCATATGAAGGGAAAATATCAAGTGTGCTTTGAATCATGCTCATTTGTAAAAGATTTTTAATAACATCTGTAATTTCTTTATCAGAAATTTTATTATTGTCCTGTACTGTATTCCACCATTCATTGCAACCGTCTAAGAAAAATATTTTTTGATCATTTAACTTTTCTAAAGTGGCTGGATGCCATGCCGGTACAATACAACTTTCAATTTCTTTTTCTGAATCAAATACATTAATATCTCTTATAATAGTAAATGAATTAATATATGCATCTAAAACCCATTTTAAATTTTCAGGAAATGATCTCTTTCTTAAATACTCACCTAATCCCCTGTATGCATCACATAATTTAGTCAATTCAGAGTTATCCTTTGATATGCAATTATAAAATCCATCATTTGAAATTGAATATACAAATTTTATAAATGTCTTTCCTACCTCATCAAATTTTGCTGAAATAACTTTTTCATCTAGTGGTACTTTCTTGTCTACGTAATCTGCCAGATTAAAACCAAATTCAATATCGCTATCTCTTAAACGATCAAAAAATTCCTCTTCACTCTTTGAGAATATAATAGAATTCAATTTTTTTATTTCTGACACTGGAATAAAATTACCTTCTTTATAATTGCAAAAATCCTGTAAACATAGTTCACTAAAATTTTGGCTCCATGAATTGTTTACATTAAATTTCCACTGAAATTCATGATGAAATTCTTTTCCATTTACTTCATATTTAGTTGAAAAACTTATCTTACTAACAGATTTATTTGCTGAAGCCGGCTTTACATATTTTCCTTCTTTAATATAATTATATGCTTGTGATGGATTTAAAAATTTTTGTGGCAAATATGTCAATTCTACTTCATTATCATTTACCGTCCACATTATCTTATTTAAATATTCAATCACTCCACCACAATGAATACAAATTGATTTCCAAGCTTCTAATAATTGTTGCTTCTCCTCTTCATCCTCAGCTTCTGAATACATACATACAATTTCGGCCTGAGAAAAATTAAATTCTATTTTTTCAACATTAATATCTTCTTTTCTTATATGTGCTAATGTTAAAAATAACGCATTTGAGAATACTTCTAATGGTTCCCCCACTAAAGTTTTCACTTTATCTTTTGGGGGCTTTTTTTCTGTAGGAATACCAATTTCCAAAACATCCTCCACTATGCAATAATCAACCTTTAATAGTTTCTTAGTGTTTTCTTCAATATTTTCACCAATTATGAATTCTTTTAAAATCTTTACAAATTCGCTGTAACTTTCTACTCCTTGCTCACTCCAGCACTCATTATCAGATGTATATTTTGCCAATTCTGATTTTCCCGAATCGTAAAAGTCAATTTTCTCAATATATTTTTTATACTGTTTTACACTCATCTTACTGTTAAAAAGTTGTCTGACAATAAATCTATGACACCCTGCAAGAATATTTCTTCTTCCCATAATTTCTTTAATGCTGGGAATTTCTAAACGTCTAAATGGTAATCCCCACATTGGAAGGTCTTTAAAAAACAATTCCACAAAATCTTTAATATTAGCTATTTTTCCTTCCCATAAATCTACAATATTACTTAATTTACATATATCTATTGCCTGATACTTAAACAAATCTCTATATAAACGATCTATTAAATCATTATCCCTATCGGAAAAAGACTCTTCATCGAACAAGAGATGATACTTACCATTTAATGTCTTTACAAGTATTTCCGGAGTAATACTTTTACAATTTGCAAGACCTCCCTTATCTTCTTCCTCCTCAGTTCCCATTAAAATTACAACATCACTTGTATGAAGATTTCTATAATGAGTAATGCTATCTTCTTCCGCAATCCAGTTATGTTGTTTCATTGATTGTATAATTGTTGTATTTTCCGAATTTTTTTCAAAGAAATTCCACTTGTTTTTTGCAAGTTTTATATCAACCGTTAATCCCTTCTTTTCAAATATCATAGATATTTTACTTGCAACTTGTTCGTAAATTGCCATATCATCAAAACCATCGATTCTAATCATAGTTTCGTTTTCTTTTGATGGTTCGTTATCTAATATTAATTTAATAATTCTATTTACAACATATCTCATACATCTACCTCCGAAATAGGTTCATATGGATTTACAACAATTGATGTTGCATCAGATAATTCTTTTAAAAATCCTGTTGACTGCAAAAAATTCTGAAATGCAACAACATTATCTGAAAAACTGCTTGCCAAAGAAGAATCCAATTCTGTTTTTTCCAAACTTTTTCTGTATTCTTCTGGTCCAATTACTATTTGATAATTATGATATAATTTATCCAAAAACATTTTTAATGTCATTTTATCTCCTGGTTTTATTAGTGAAAGAACCAAAAACCTAATTATATCTTCTGAAAGAGTAAATCTTTCAAATGGACCTGACATAGGAATAATGCATTGCAATTCTTTTCCTTTATTTTTAAAAATATCCAATGAATCACTTCTTGCTTCGTTAACTTTTTTCATTCTTTCATCTTCATTAACCCCAACTTCATTTGCCATTTTATTAATAGCTGTTATAAAATCTGCCTCTATATTTTGAAAGGATTTGTGAGCTATTTTCTTAATCGTATCTGTAGTTTCTCCTTTCATATCTACAATCCAAACTTGCTTTTCCTTTCCTAAATAATCGGCAACTCTATATGACATCATTCTCATAATTTGAAGCATTACCCCTTTTGCAAGAACTTCTACTCTTGTTATAGGTTGTAAATTACATGAAAGAAAACTAATCAATTCATCTACACTATAGCCACCACATTCTTTATATCCGGTATCCGGTATATAACTCATTGTTAATTTTTGTGACAATGCTTTTTTATCCATAGAATATTGTTCTTCCCACATATTCTGTATATATTCCGCTAATTTTGATATTTTTTTACACTGTCTATTTACTAAATCATCTAATAATACTTCTAATTCTTCTTTTTTTCCCTTATTTCCATCTATCCCTTGAAGTAAATGCAAATAATATACCTCGCCACCTCTAGCTAAAAAATTATGTTTTGTAAATTCAAATTTTGTATCTACTGTTTCCGGTTCTTCCTCCCATTTAACTTTTTTTTTGCGTTTTATTTCCGTTGGATCTACTCCGCATAAAACAAATTCAGGACAAATTGGTAATAATGCCTGGGCTCCCCAAAATCTATTTCTTACAACTACAGCATATCCATGAAATAAATCTTGTATATCTTCTACATATTCTTTTGCCTGTTCTTCATCTTTTACTTCCATTTTATTTATTAGTTGATTAATCATTTCATGATATGCAAAGGAATCTTCTTTTATTGAACCTTTTTTCTTTGCTTTGTCGTAAAAAATAAACCTGCGCAATGCCATTCTAGGTTCCACCCAGTACTTAAAACTACTATCAATTGTTATATCGTGAAATTGCATTTTCCCTTCTTTTAAATCTTCATTTTTTGCAGAAACAAAAACTAAAAGAAATTCGATTAAATATTCATATAACGTTTGTCCTGATTTAAATCTATTTCCAAAAATTAGGGTAGCTAACGGACCTTTTTTAACAACTTTACTATTATCATATTCATCTTCCATACAACTTGGAAATACACCCATATTAAACCTCCTAAATCTCTCTTATTTTTCCGTAATATGTTAATTCTAAACAAATATTACTATTTCCACTATTTTTCAACACTATAATATCTATGATATTCTCATCGTCCTCTTCTTCCATTTTTTCAGAAATTTGATTTTTCAGGCTTTCAACTCCATGAGATAACTGTGGATCAATATTGGTTGCAATTACGCCATTCTTCAATTCTTCAAAATAATCTAACATAGGAAGATTTAAAACAGTATCCAAAACTTTTTTGCCTATTTTCAATTTTAGTTCATATCGCTTTTTCCCTTTCATAAATGTACTATCGGCTGTTTCTTTAGCTTCTAATCGAAGTTTTCTAGCTGGTATTATTCCTGTAACTAATTGAACATTTTGGGATATACCTGATTCGCGACTAAGTGTTAATGGTATTTCTTTTCCATCGCTCGGTGTCCCTACATAAATCATTGACAATGCATCTGCGATTAAATTTGCATCTATTATTGATGGTGTATCTATTCCATCACGCAGTTGTATGTATCTCCTAAATTGCTTTGAAAAAATGTCCTCATAATCTTGCTCTACAATTTCATTATCTGTTACTATATTCATAAAAAAATAGGTTCTGCGTAGAAACTCTGTCCATCCCTTAATAAACGCATTATTTTTTTCTGCATCCTTTATAATTTCTTCAACATTTTCACCAAACAATTTTTTGTAATCTTTACGAATTAAAAGCTTTTCATCCGATCGTAATCTTTTATGATCATATAAGCAACGATTCGCTGCCTCAATAGCCATAATCCCCAAAGCACGCTCATTTAATTTAGTTCCTATATAACCAAAAAATAAATTGCTAAACAAATATTTGTATGGCTCATTCTGATCAATTTCCTCGCAGTAAACACCTCCGGTTATCATATATGCTAATTGTTCTGTCATACTTCGAATAGTTAATCTTGTTCCATATTCAAGTAACCAGACAAAATGGCTTTTTACAAATTCAAATACTCTTGATTTATTTTCTGAAATTAAATTTCGATTTCTGTATATGTGACAATATCCCTGTTTGTTACAATTTTTACACTCTGTCCATAGCTTTTCCTGAATAATTTTGTCAAGAAATTCTGTTGCAAAATACACATTGTCAACGTTTGCAACATTAATAACACACATTGGAATATCATTTATACAGTCAATTTCACCGGCATTACTATCCATCATATTAATCAATTTAATTTTTGCTTCTTCCTCTTCTTCCTTTGTGTCAAAGAGTTCTCCAAATGTATTTATAATAGGACCGGTATTTGCGACCATAAATACGTAATTCCCATTTTTTACCATATCTACTGATTTTCTCATTATGCTAGGTCTACTTATTTGGTTTTCTTTATCTTCTTCCGGCAATTCACTAAAATCCTTAACACAAAGACATTTTTTATTTTCTTCAAAACATATCTCAGTAACTTTCTCTTTTGAATCAAATTGTACGCCCAAATCTGTTAACACTTGATACATAATACTTGTTTTACCATCACCAGCATGTCCTGTTAAAATTAAAATATGCGGTTTCTTCAATGTAAGACTATCTTTTATATAGTCACACAATCCTACACGTACCATTATCTCTTTAAAATAAGGATTCTCTACATTTTTTTCTCCGTACGCATTCTCATTTTGAGCATTATAATTATGCAATGAATTCAAATATTCAATATATTTTCTATTATTCATAATCCGACCTCTTTCGTTATTTAATGATTCACTTATTGCATTTTTCTCATTAACCTATAAAGTATTATTAATATGATTTCTTGACTATTTACAGTATATAAATCTACATTTCCTCACTTAGTTCTTCCACTGCCTCCAGCAGCTTTTCTATATCATTCCTTGTTGTGTACCTTCCAACACTGGCTCTTACCACGCCTCCCTTTTCTATATCCATCAAATGTTTATGTATAAGCGGTGCGCAATGATATCCTGTTCTAACTGCAATGTGGTAATCCTGGTCTAATATTGTTCCCACATCCTCTGCCTTGTAGCCTTCAATGTTAAAGGCTACAATTCCTATATGTGAATCTTCCAATGGAAGATATGTAGTTACGTTTTCTATTTTTTCAAGTCCTTTTACAAGGTATTCTGTTAATTCTTTTTCTTTTGCCTCAAAGTCACTTATTCGCCCAATTGTTTCATCTAATGCTGCCTCCATTCCTGCCACGGCAACTATGTTAGGACTTGCCGGTTCCAGCATTGCAGGTATTGTTTTTGGCATATTTAGGTTAAGTGAATCACTTCCCGTTCCTCCGGCAATAAATGGATTAATCTTTGTTCCTTTTCTTACGAAAAATCCACTGGTGCCAAATGGTCCATATAGATTTTTATGTCCTGCAAAAGCTATAAAATCTGCCATTAGGTTGTTTATGTTAATGTCTAATAATCCCAATGACTGAGAGGCATCAATAATAACCTGACTGTTATATTTTTTTGCCATTTCAGTTATCTCTTTAACCGGCAAAATATACCCGGTTACGTTGCTTATATGAGTTGCAAAAACTTTCGTAGGAGGATTCATGGAAAACATATATTCCATTTTTTCAAAATCTATTTCTAATGTTTCGCTCTTTAATGGGAGTTCTATTAAATCAAAACCATATTTTTCACTAATCAAATGTAATGGTCGCATTACTGCATTATGTTCAAAAGGAGAAACATAGCAAATATCTGCACCACTCCAATCCAAACCACCAATTATTACATTCATTGCAATTGTGGCTGATGGCGTAAGCACAATGTCTGCAACATCTTTTCCTTTTATAAGTTTCAAAGCTTTCTCTCTTGTCCTGTCTATTATTTCCGTTGCTTTTCTTGCCAGACTATAAGAGCCTCTTCCCGTATTAACTGCAAGATTTCTGTTTACATAATCCATCTCCGTATAAACAGACTCCGGCTTTGGAAAAGTTGTTGCTGCATTATCTAAATATATAGTTTTACTATTATTCTCCTTATCCATAACTTATCCCTCAAATAAATCCATTTATAATCAGTAACTTCCATTTGCATATGGCAAATCTCTTTTATTAATATCTTTCGCAAATCTTACTGTTCCATTACTTTTCAATCAATTCAATTATTTACTCAACAGTTCTTCCAGTGCCTTTACCAACACTGAAACTTTCTGATTAAGTTCCAATGTATCACCAAATTCTTCCAGTGCATCCTCTATTGCATTCTGAAGGAAATAACTTGTGCTGTCGTCACTGTCAGGTTCAAAGAATCTTTCGATTGTACTTTCCCCTGTTTTAATTGAAATCTTATTTTCTCCCTCTGTTGACTGTTCACTTTCCTTAATAGACTGAATAGTGTTTTTAACATAAGTTAACTCTTCGACAAATCTTTCATAAGAATCGTTTTTCCAATCATTGATATAAATTCCTGTAATAATTTTGCACAATCTTGAAACAATTTCATCCTCATCGTTAGTAGTCAGCTTTTCAATGTACGTCATAAAGCCTGTAATATTCTCAGCGTAAATATGTGACTTTGACTTTTCACTTTGTTTTGAATACCAGTTCTTTAAACATGCACTTAAACTTTCATCAGCCCTTGCTCCAAAAATGCTCTTAACCTGAACTGCTGTTTTCTTCTTTGCATTTACAAGATTGTTGTCCATATATTTTTTAATTTCTTTTATCTGTAAAGTAACATTTTCAAAAACTGCATCACCGCTATTGTCATGGCATATTGCCTTTGGTATTTTTTCAAAAAGAACTTCTCTTGGGTTAAGTTCTATGCCCTTAAATACTTTCCTAAAAGAGCACATTCTTTCGAAAGCATCTTCTTCCAAATAGCCCTGCTCATTTTCTTCAAAAAGCTGTTTTGTAAATGTTAAAGTATACTGGTCCAATGATCTGTACCATCTCTGCATACTTTCCACAATGTTGTTTAAGCGCTGCATTTTTGACTTCTGTTTTTTTCTTAACTCTTCGCTGAGAAAAAGTTCTTCTAAAACCTTTAGATATTTTTCTTTCTCAATACTTTCCTTTTCAATAAAAAGATAATAATCCTGTGGTTTTTCGTTAATATTGTTTAAAATACCGCTTGAAATCTCCACTTCCTTATTCTGAAGATAAATAATCGGCGTATCCTGCAGATTAATTATTTCCTTTGCAATAAAAATAGGAATTACTCCTTTTCTTGTGCCAAAATCCTTACCTAATAATTTGTTATAAAGGACCTGAAAAGAAACCTTCTTGCCTGCACATTGACCTATAAAAGCATCGATTTCTTCAATAATTCTTCTACAGCCTTCCTCTTCAGAACTGTCCCCTTTTAAAATTCCCGTATGCATAAGAGTAGCTCTAAAAATAGTTGCCTCCGAGCTTGTACCCTTTTCAAATCTATTAAGTTCTTCTTCGTTTAAAATGGCATCTATAATTAAATTTCGTGCCTTTTTAATCTGTGCTGATACGCTTTTTCTGTTAATTAATTCGTTGTTAATCTTTGGTGCATGTTCGTAGTAGCTTAAGCATATTTCACTTAAAAATCTATTAAAACTAATCTGGTTTTCAAAACACAACTCCGTCACACCATTTAATGTATTAAAATATTTGCATCTGTTATTTTCCGGCAAATATGACTTTTCAAGTTCTACATTTATTTCAAAAATCAAATCTTCCTTATATATTTCAAGTTCCTGTTGCAGAACTTTATTTTCTTCTAAAAAATCTTTATCCTTAAGCAATTTTTCCACAGCTTTTAATTTTCTAATGTTCTGCTGCTCTGAAAAGCCAAATATTTTGTCAGGATATATTACAACAAGTCTGTTATCATTTAGTTCCTTTAAATGTTCCTTAATCTGATTAACATCCCCATCTTTAAGCATAACAAGACATATAATCAGACCGTCTGCCTTATATGTTTCAAATAAATATTCTGACTTAGATGTATTTAGAAACTGCTCCGGTGTCATATATACGTACTTGAAATATCTTGTCATTGTATATTCCTGGTTGTATTTCTTTGGAAGTACATAATCAAGTTCTGACACTGTGGCAATTTCTTCCTGCCAGTTAAGGCTTAAAGGCTGCTTTTCAATCATGTTATTCATCTGATTATCAAGATTTACGCCTACGTTATTTTTAAATGCATAAACTCCAAGCTTGCTTCTGTAGGTTACAATATTTTTGCTTTCAAGTTTTTCAAGGCTGCTTACAAAATCAGCCATATTTAAACCTGTTGCCAATCTGATTTCCGTCTTTCTAACCGGAACTTCCTCATTTCTATTAATCATATGAAGAATAGCCATTGCCTTAATTATTTTTTCTTCATTTAATGATTCAGCCTTAGTTAAGGCATAGTCTGCCTTAAGCCATTCATTGTGTATGTTAGTAAGAGAAATACTGTCCCTAAACATATTTTGAAAATAGTCATAAACTACATCAACAGACAGTAATTCTTCGCTACCGTTTTCTACTATATTAATTAGACTTCCTTTTTCGTCATTAGCAAGAAAAGTAAAAATACTTCTCTCATTCTGTGCAACCTTTTCACTAATATTTAAAAGTGCATAGGCTGTAAGAGGTAGCATTGGAAAACACCCCTCCATTATGATTTTCTTATATTCTTTCTCTGTAAATAAACCTGAAAAACAAGGAATCTTGTAAGATTCCCCGATTATTTCTTTATTATTCTGCTCCTGAAACCATGGTTTGCAGTCGCTTACTTTCTTCTTTATTACATGCTGAATAAGCTCATAATTATTCTGAGCTGAAACTACAAATCTAACTTCTTTTAATCTACCCTCAACACCTTTGAAAGCATTAACTATATCTGAAGACAATGCGTTGCCGTACTCTTTAATGCTTTTGTGCGCCACGAAAGTAATGTGAATCTGCTGTTTTTTGGAGTTATTGACAAGCTCACATATATCCTGCAAAATCTTCATGTCATAAGCAAAAGTATCCTTTTCATGACCTTCAATATATTTACTGAACTCATCGAAAATTATATAAATTCCGCCATATCCATAACTTTCAAGTGCTCTGTTAATCTCCCCGTACAAAGTCATGGCATTATTAACTGTCATTGGCATAAATTCACTGCCGGCAGTAAGTTTAGGATGTATCTCTTTAAAAATATTGAGAGCCTCTTCCTTCATTTCCTTAAGTTCACCCATAAACTCTTCTACAGTTCTGCCATATTCTCTAACAATCTGCTTAAAGCTTTCATAAACCTGTTTAAAGTCTTTCTGCCATTTAGCTATAACTTCCAAAGCCTTGCCATAATCGCTTTCAGGTGCCACATTCATAAGATTATTTTTTCTTAATGACTCCATTAAAGCTATAATAAATTCTTTGTTTAAATCCTTCTCTGTTCCTGAAATAATAACCGGAAGAAAAGGCTTTACACTACTTTGTATAGTCTTTATTTTTTCAGCAGTTTCCTTTGAAACTTTTTCTATTTTGTTAATTGTTTTTTTAGTTCTGTCACCTTTTCCGTCATTAAGTAAAGCCAGCAAAACCAGTAAAAGGTGTGATTTTCCCTTTCCATAAGGTCCAATTAAAATATTTGCCTTGTCTCTGTCTGACAAAACATTATTAAGAAACCCATCCAACACTAAAATAGAAGAATGGGTTGGTATATAGCTATTTAGTTTAGATAAATTATCTATGTCCAACTGCAAATTTATTGAATTTTGAAATTTCTTGTCTATTTCTATAAAGTCTTTAAACTTATTCATTTATTCTCTGATATACCTGATTGCCAGATATACGCATCCTTTCTATCAGTGTTTAATGTTTTATTAGTCTTACAAATCGCTTTTCCTTATTGTTCCTGTAATAATTCGTTAGCCTTTTAAAAACTTCTTCTAGTGTTTTTTATAATAATTCGAAACAACTTCCTTAAGCTCGATTTTCTTTTTAAGATAAACCATATCAAGTCCTGCTGTTCTGTTAACAGTCAAATACCCCTGACCTTCTAAATGGTCCAAATATTCGTTTAAAGCCATTCTCTTTAGGTTCAAAATTCTTCCCGGTGACATTGGACTGTTAAGCAATTCATCTATTCCTATTGAGTCAACTTCTTTTTTTTCAAAAAACTTAATCAGGCTGTATAGCACTGCATCATCGCATAACTTATCCTTGTCAGGCTGTGTTTTTATATAATTATTTCTGTCTTTTTTTAATAAACCCAATTGTGCAAATGGTGAAATCTTATTTTCCTCCGGATCATAATTCTGCTGCTTCTCTTTTACGTACATATTTAAAAGTACGGAAATATCATCTCGCAACGAACGCTCAGGTATGGCTTTTTTCTCTGCCAAAGGAGTAAGCTTTTCTAATAGAATGTTCATTAAATCTTCCTTTGAAAATTCGTCAATGTTAATTAAGTTAAAAAAAGCATACCAGCTTGTTGCAAGTTTCTCATTTCCTGCCAAATTAATATGGAATATCCATAATGAAAATATATCTTCTAAATACTTATCTTCCTTAAAAATAATCTGACCTATATCTGTAAGCTTTGCCCCCTCTTTAGGTGGTTCTTCCATAAACTTTCCGGCTTTAAGCCAATAGCGAATAGCCTTAGCCATATTGCTTCCCACTCCAAGAGCATCCGCCCCATAGTTTTCAGAGAAAACTTTTGGATTGGCATCTACCTTTGCAAGTCCTTTATTAAGCCACCCCTCACGAAGTGCAAATGTTTCATGTCCTTTAAGTTTAATCGCCATTTTCTTCTCCTATCTGCCTGCTTAAGTTTCATAAATAATTAACTAGTTTCTTTTTATTGCCAAAACCTTTCTCATATAACATCCTGCCGTGTAATGATTAACGCATTCTGCACATCTTACACATTTATTGTCCAGTATTCTATAATCAAGATTACCTTCTTTGTCCTCTTTTATAACTATGGCATTGTGCTTGCAAATACTTTCGCACGCCCTGCACGCCATACACATCTGATATTTTGTAATCTGACATTTAATCTTATCCTCTGCTGTTTTAAGATTCTTTGCCCCATCTATGTTGCTGTCAATTATTGTAACTTTTAAAGTTGTAGAGCCAATTCTGCCCTGCAATTTCAAAACAGGATTGTCGTTCCTTCTTGTTACATAAACTTCACCCAATCGCTTATTGCCCATATCGAAATTTAAATATCCAAAAGGCTTAAACAACTCATACAATTGGTCTGAAATTGGTCTTTGAAGTTCATAATTAAAAGCATTCTCTTCCAGCACACAAGGTTCAAATGATACTGCCGACTTCTTTGCATAATCTACGCCATTTCCCCCCTGTCTTGCTTTCCACTTGCCTTCGTCCACATACACTTCCGGATCAGGTTTTCCAATCTTTGTTGCAAAGTCAACCAAAAGCTGTCTGAATCTTTTGGACTGTTCAGGCATATGAATCTTAGACAAAAACTCTGACCAACCACTGTTATTAGGACAACACCAGCAGCCAACTCTTGCATACCCTAATCTGTATGCATAATTAAAATCAATTTCTGTTGTAAGCATGTAAAGCCACACATCAAAATCCATCCAGTCAATAATCGGTGAAATAGTTATCTGCTTTGTAATTTTAGAGCCTTCTGTTTCACGCTCATACTTGTTTCTGCTTGCTGATTCGTTTCTTCTTATTCCATAGAAAGTTATAATTTTGTTCTTATTTCTAAACATAGTTTTAATCTTTCTCTGGATTGCACCTGTTTTAAAAATAGTACAGCACCATCTCATAACTCTGCTTGGTGGGCCAACCAAAGCACAAAGTTCCTCAAAATCTTTATCTTTGTTTCTTGATGAAACAACAGGAGTCTGTGGATGTTCTTTTTTAAATCGTTCTATGTATTTCATAGTCTCGGGGAATTCTAAAGTTGTGTCACCGAAAATATGAAGAATCTTCGGTTCACTTAAAGCTCTCATAACCAGATCAGATGTGACTGTAGAGTCTTTCCCCCCTGAAAAAGAAACGAACATATCTCTTGCAGTGTAGTCCTTTGTTGAATTCTTAATATAGTCCACTGCCTCTTTTACAATAAATTCATATCGGCTTCTGTTAGCCTTAATGAATCTGTCTTTAAATTCATTAAAATATCTATAATCAATATTTGAAACTTCACTCTCATATTTAATTCTTATTTCTTCCGAATTCTTATCCTTTAAATCCTTAACTGCAAAATCAACCTTATGACCATCAGCGATATATCTGTTACCTGAGCAGTTCCAAACAGACATCTTTTCGTAATAGCCCGGCTCCTTATCTGTCATTATTTCTAATAACAACCTTTCCTCAGGAAAAACCGGTCTAATATCCGTTGTTATTCTTCTGCCGCTACTTCCACAACACTGACATTCCTTCTGATACAATGGCACCTTGCAGGTTTCGCACCAGTATATGTCTGATTTCGTCAGTTCAGTTCTCTGTCCACACACAGGACAGGTACTGCTTTTAGTTTTAATATTGTCATTTCTGCATATGTAATTTAGCACTTTATCACCTATCTCAAATCTTCCGGTTTTAAATGCAAATAAGAACATAATTCCAAAAATTCTGATGCCGTAAAAGTTACATTCTCGTCAGTTAACTTTTTCTCCCAAATTCCGGTATCCTTAGAAATCTGTGATGTAGATATTTCTTTTTCTTTTATGTATTTAATTAATGCTTTTGAAACGCTGTTATTATTTTTCATTTGTCACCGCCATTCCCGTATTACAAGAAAATAATATTATAATGTCTATTATATTCTCTGAATACAAGAAATGCAATGTGGATTTTTCCCGAATCGAAAGAATTCAAAAGGATTTTTCCTTTTTTCAAGGTGATTTGGTTGACGTTGATTTTTTCTTACTATATTATTTAAAAAGAGGTATTTAAAATGAAGAATAGAAAGATTGCAGAAGTATTAAAAGCTTACCGAAAAATGAATAATTTAAGTGTGAGGGACGTTACTGAATTACTGGAAGAAAAGTCACTTAAGGTAGCTGAAAAAACCGTTTACGGATGGGAAAGCAGTGCCACTCAGCCTGACGCTGACACACTACTTCTACTTTGTGATATTTATAATATTGATAACATTCTTGGCACTTTCGGGTATACTGACGAAGAGCCAATTAATCTTACAAAACATGAACATCACTTAATAGAACAATATAGAAAGCACCCTGAAATACAGGATGCAGTAGATAAGCTGTTGGATATTAATTAATAGTTAGTAAGATGAAATTATTTACATTTCAAAGAATTAACAGGGCTTAATGCTAATTAGTTTGTTGAAAAACATTAATTAGCATTGAAGCTCTGTTCTTTTTTTGGGAGATTAAAACAAAAGAGAGCACACCAAAACTGATGTGCTCCCAATTAAAAAGGGTATTTTTTATAGCAATTTATTTACCATTTCAAATCAATTACAAGAGCGTCTGCTTTGTTATACTGAAGCAATGTACTCTGATCATTTACATCATCATAACAGAATCCGTAAGCTTTTCCTAAAACTGAATGTTCATGGAAGAAACCTGCATAGAAGTTTGCAACACTATTCTTGTAATACTGACTTGGTGTGTACCATTTGTCAGGTTCTGTTGCAACACCTCTGTTAAATGCTGCACAAAGCTGTGCTTCAATAGCTTTTTCAACACCATTTCCTCTGTCAAATGCGCCCTTGCCTTCTAACACTTCCTGTGTATTTGGCTTATCAACATAATAAACTGTGCTGTCACCTTCTCTTGTAAATCGCATCTGATTTCCAACTACTCTACCAACGAAGCTTCCTGATTCTGAGCTGAATCTTAAATCTTCATTGGCATATTTGTTCCAGAATTCATTAATATAATTATCAAAATAATTTCCATTATCCTGTCCAACATTAAATGTACTCTTACATGGTGCAATAATTCTATCATCTCTTACAAGTGACTTATATTCATTTGGAACTTCATTCTTGAAAGCTGTAAAGATTTCATCTCTTGTTCCAATATCACCTACTACATTATCGTATCCACCATATAACGAACCACCTATTAAACGTGTAACCATTGGGAAACAGAAATAATCAACACGTGTTGTATTTCCCCAATAATTTTTTCCTTCAATTGTAAATTCAGCAAACTCAAATAATGTGTTAGCATTAACGTCTCCAGGATTGTTAAGATCCGGTCCGGCATAACCTGTTGAACCGTTAAACTTAACATATACAGGTTTTCCATAACTTAAATACATTCTTCCTGAACGGATTGTCGGTGCATATACATGATCTGATTCTGCAAGTGTATGATAAATATTTGCATATTTTGTTCCGTTTACTTCAACTGTGTTAAGACTCTCTGATGCAGGAATCATATTTCCATCTTTATCCATATAACAAAGCTGATTATTTTCATTATTTCCTAAAATGCACCAGTAAATTTCACTGTCACTATATTTTCCATTAGTCTTATTGTTAAGTTCAATTGCAATTCTGTCATCTCTTAAAGGAACATTTTTCTTAAGCTGTGGCTTAAGTTCTTCAGGACATGTTTCAGGTTCTGTTTCCTTTTCACCTGTTCCTGTAATTGCAACCTGTACCTCAAGCTTTTCAGATTCTCTTGTTCCAACTACTGTTGTAATTGCTATTGTATGTGTTCCTTCTGTATAAACAGGAAGCTTTAATGACTGTGCTGAAATTCCTGTACGTCTTCTTTCTCCATCGACATAAACATTGTAACAATCAATTGTTCCACGTCCCCAAACAATATTAACATATCCTACACTTGCCTGACTTACATCCAAACCAAATGGCTTTTCAATTGAGCTGTCTGTTGTGAAAGCAATTGTTGTTGTTTCCTTTGGTATTGTTGTAGGTTTTACAGTAGTAGGTGCTACTGTTGGTACTTCCGGTGCCTTTGTTGTTGCTGGCTGTCCGCTTTCTGCATATGTATATTTAATTGATGTTATGCTAGAAATCTTATTGTTCTTAACTGAAGCAACGCCAATTGTGTATTCTCCTGAACCCTTTGTAAATACTGCCTTATCTAAATTAACTGAAGAAGCACTAACATTTGTTGCATACACGCCATCAACATATACATTATATGAATCTACATCTGATACCGCCCCCCATGCAAAATAATATGGTAAGTCAGTATTTCCTGCATATACAAGTCCAGCAGGTGCCTGTATACTTTCATCTACATCCTGTCCCGGTGCTGTTGGTGCCACTGTTACATCTGTAGGCTTTGCTGTTGAAGGTTCCGGTGCCTTTGTTGTTGCTGGCTGTCCGCTTCCTGCATATGTATATTTAATTGATGTTATTACTGATGTTTTATTTCCTTTTACTGCTGCAATTCCAATTGCATATTCGCCTGAACCTTTTGTGAATACAGATTCATTTAAATTAACTGAGCCATCAACTACGTTAGCTACTAAAGTTCCATCAACATATACATTATATGAGTCTATACCATCTGCCTTAGCCCATGCAAAATAATATGGTAAATCTGTATTTCCTGCCCATACAAGTCCTTCAGGGGCTTTTATGCTTTCATCTACATCCTGACCTGGTACTGATGGTGTTGTTACAGGAGCTACCGTTGTTGCTACAGGAGCTACCGTTGTTGTTACAGATACCTTTGTTGTTGCTGGCTGTCCGCTTCCATCATATGTATACTTAATTGATGTTATTGCTGATGTTTTATTTTCCTTTACTGTTGCAACTCCAACTGTATATTCCACAGCTCCCTTTGTAAACATTGAAGCATCTAAATCTGCAACATTTTCTGTAACTTTTGTTACATACACTCCATCTATGTAAACATTATATCCGTCAGCCCCATCAACTGCTGCCCAAGCAAAATAATAAGGCAAATTAGCATTTCCTGCCCATTCAAGTCCTGCAGGGGCCTGTATATTTTCATCTACATCCTGACCCGGTACTGTTGGTGCCACTGTTACATCTGTAGGCTTTGCTGTTGAAGGTTCCGGTGCCTTTGTTGTTGCTGGCTGTCCGCTTCCTGCATATGTATATTTAATTGATGTTATTACTGATGTTTTATTTCCTTTTACTGCTGCAATTCCAATTGCATATTCGCCTGAACCCTTTGTGAATACAGATTCATTTAAATCAACTGCGCCATTAACTACGTTATCTACTAAAGTTCCATCAACATATACATTATATGAGTCTATATCATCTGCCTTAGCCCATGCAAAATGATATGGCAATCCTTCTCCCGGTGCATGTTTAAGTCCTACCGGTGCCTGAATGCTTTCATCAACATTACCGTTAGCTGTTGTTGATGCTACTGTTGTTGGTGTCACTGTTGTTGGTGCTACTGTTGTAGGTGCCATTGTTGTTGGCATTACCGTTGTTGATGCCACTGTTGTTGGCACTACTGTTGTCAGTGCCATTGTTGTTGGCATCACTGTTGTTGGTTCTACTGTTGTTTGAACCGTAGTTTTTGATGTGGTTTCTATATTCTTTGGTGTTTCTACGTTTTTAGAAATATTTTCTTTATTATTTCCCTTAACTGTCACTTTAAGAATATATTTTTTCTTTCCATATACAGCCTTTATTTTTGCTTTACCAATTTTTTTACCTTTAATCTGTATTTTCTGTTTATATTTTCCTTTTTTCTTTATTGATATATTCTTTTTTCCTGATATAATTTTCCATACTACTTTATATTTTGCTTTTTTTAATTTTACTGTTTTCTTCTTTCCAACATTTACTGAAATTTTAGTTTTGCTTAACATTGATTTTTTCGATGCAGCATTAACTGTAATTGAGCCATTAGGCACTAAACATGTCATTAATGACATTGTTACTGCAACTGCTATTGCCTTTTTTATTATTACTCTCCTTTTCAAAATTCTTCCTCCTTTTTTATAGTAAAATACATACTTATCTACATAAATTACAATATAACATTTTTTAGCTTTGTTTTCAATTCAATTATTTTACTTAAAAAGGTGAATTTTTTTCCAACATTCTTTATTAAAGAAAAAAGTCATAGTTTAGCATGCATTTTTTACACAATACAAAACTATGACTTGTTAACTTAAATATTTTTATATAAAGCTTTATTCCTGACACTGTACAGCATCATACCCTGTTTCACCTGTTCTTATTTTTGTGGCACTGGCAACAGGGTAACTGAAGATTTTTCCATCTCCGAACTCCCCTGTGTAAGCCGCTTTTTTTATTGCTTCTATTGTTTTTTCTGCCCACTCTTCTGAAGAAACAACAATCTCAAATTTAACCTTTGGCTGCATCTGTGGCTCAACTTCCATACCACGGACAATTTCTTTATAGCCTCTCTGTAAGCCACATCCCATTACCTGAGATACTGTAAGACCATTAACTTCTATCTCCATTAATGCATTTTTTACATCTTCAAATTTTTCTTCTCTAACAATTGCATCTATTTTCATTATCATAGAATATCATCTCCTCTTAATTAATTACTGATCCATACCATTAAAACTTGGATATGCATTTTCACCGTGCTGTGATATATCAAGTCCAATTCTTTCTTCTCTATCTGTTACTCTAAGTGTTGTAAATATTCTTACTATTGCTACACAAATTAAGGTTCCCACAACTGCAATTACAATTGTAATAAGTATTCCTTCTATCTGTGCTACAAATAACCTCCATTCGCCATAAACTAATCCGTCCCATTTTGCTACCGGATTAATAGAACTTTTTCCAAATATACCTGTTGCGATTCCTCCCCATATACCACCTATTCCGTGACAACCAAATGCATCTAATGCATCATCAATTTTTAATTTTTTCTTTATAAGTATAACTCCATAATAACATATTGGGCTGACAAGAGCACCAATTATAAAAGATGACCAAATTGGAACAAATCCTGCTCCCGGTGTAATAGCTACCAGACCAATTACCAAACCTGTTGAGGCGCCTACCAAAGTTGTTTTTCTGTCATTTATTATATCTAATAACATCCATGATAACAATGCTGACGCCGATGCAATAGCTGATGTCATAAATGCATGCGCCGCAAGTCCGTCTGCTTTCAAGGCACTTCCTGCATTAAATCCAAACCATCCAAACCAAAGTATTGTAGCCCCTAATACAACAAATGGAATATTATGTATTCTGTATGTCGCTCTCTCATAACCTTTTCTTCTTCCAAGAATAATTGCAAGTACCAATGCTGTTATTCCCGAACTGATATGTACAACATCTCCTCCTGCAAAATCTACAGAACCTAATTCTGCCAAAAGTCCCCCCTGCCCCCATACCATATGTGCTAACGGATAATAAACTATTATTGACCATATTGCCACAAATATGAATAAAGCTTTAAATTTCATTCTTCCTACAACAGAACCTGTAATTAACGCCGGTGTGATAATTGCAAACATCATCTGAAATGCACAAAATACTAAATTAGGAATTGAATCTGAATAAGGTCCAGTGCCCCATCCAACTCCTTCTAAGCCAAACCATCTGAAATCTCCTATTATTCCACCATGATTTCCACCAAATGCTAATGAAAATCCAAACAATGCCCACATAACAACAGCTAATCCCATAATCATAACTATTGCCATCATAGTGTTAACTACATTTTTTCTTCTTACTAAACCTCCATAGAAAAATGCCAACCCCGGTGTCATAAAAAATACCAAAGCCGCACAAGTCAACATAAAACCTGTGTCTCCTGCATTCATGCAATAATACCTCCTGCTCTTTTAACATATTTTTCTTAATTTTCATCTTGTGTACCAAAACATTTCAATGCCATAAATTTCAGTCCAAGTATTTATGACATCGAAAAAGGCGCCTGGCCATAAAGCCAAACGCCCTTGTTTGTTGACGTGAAGTCTATCATTTATTAAGTGAAAACACAAGTATATATTTTATTTTTTTAATTATCTAATGAATTTATTTAATTATTTTAAGTTTTTACTTAATTTTGTTTAGTCCCTTTCCAATGCCTATTGCAATCTTCTTTAACGTTTTGCTTGAATGGTCGCTTCTCTTATCTCCCACTTCCAAATCTACAGATGGTATTGTTGAGTAAGAAGTCTGAGTAAGATCTATTGCCATGGAACCACTGCCATAAATTTTAACACCGGCACTTCTCATTCCGTTTATAAGGTTCTTTCCTAAATTATTGTGTTTCTTCCAATTCTTTGAAACAGGATACATACTTCTATATTTGTTGTTGTTAGGAACACTAATATAGAAAGCTCCTTTATTAGAAGATGTTGAATCATAATGTAATGCAATATGGTAATCCGCATTATTATTAGCAAAAACTGTTCTTGCTATATTATCTAATTGTGCATCATCGCTTTCTCTAACCATAAGAACATTATAGCCTTCTTTTAAAAGCTGTTTCTTAACAGTCATAGCAAGTTTAAGCGTGGCTGTTGCTTCCCTTGTGCCATCGGCTAGAGTTGTTCCACCATTAATAGATGTAGCAGTTATGGCTCCCTGACTTGTACTTCCTCCTGTAACCTTGCTGCTTCCATCAGGATGGCATAAAGTTTTAACACTTTCTCCGCCTCTTGTTCCGTGTCCTGCATTAACACATACTGTTTTGTTTTTCTTTTTAGCTACATTAGAGAAATATAATGTAGGTGAGTCAGTATGAATCTTTGAATTTTTTGCAAATTCCCACTTAGTATTCCATGCAATAACTTCTGCCACATTACTCCACTCAGAATAATATTTTTTATTATTCTTTTTTACGTAAGCACTAACACGAACATAATAGTTCTTAGACTTATTTACTTTTGCAATCTTAGTCTTTGTCTTTGATGAACTTTTTACATTTTTGTTTTTTACGTTCTTGAAATCCTTATCATTAGAATACTGGATTCTATAGCCATTAGCCTTTTTATTCTTCTTCCATGAAATAAAAATAGTTCCTGACTTTCTTGTTACCGTATCAATGCTGACCTTCTTAACGTTAACCTTAACATTAGTCTTGTTTGTTGTCTGCTTACTTGTCTTAACTACAGCATTTGATATGGTTGGATTCGGCGTGGCAGTTTTTGGAATATCCGCATAACTATTACCTGTTCCTTGGAAAAACACTACCGTAGCTATAATTAATGTAAAAGCAACTATTTTATTAACTACTCTTTTACTCATTTGTACCTCCTGAAAATTGTAAATATCTGTAATTTAATTATACCATTTTTTTGTCTTATTGTTTATTTTAATATATCTTATATTTTTTTCTTTTCTTAAAGGCAATTTCATTGTAAAATGAATATAATGAAAACGACAGAAAGGAGCGAATACATGAAAAAAAAGCTTAGTATTCTGCTATGTTTAACACTATTAATTCTTAGTGGTTGCCGTGCTTCGGGAAATACTATCCGATTCGGTGCCGCTGATATTGGTGGTATGTATTACTCTTTTGCTAACACTTTTACTGAACTGGCAAATGAGGAATATGATAATTATAAATTTGAAGTTAGAACCACTGCAGGTTCATCTGCTAACCTGCGACTTTTATCTGACAACTATATTGAGTTAGGTATTGCCCAAGCTGATTTGCTTGACAACGCTTACAAGAAGAACAGCAATCTGCGTGCCATTGCAGGATTATATACCGAAGCATGTCAGCTTGTTGTAAAAGCTGATTCAGATATTAAATCAATTAACGACCTTTCCGGTCATACAGTAAGTATTGGAGCAGAAGAATCAGGTACTGAATTAAACGCCAATCAGATATTGGAATTTTCAGGTATGCCTTCTTCCATTGTTACAACTAAGAATATGGATTACATTGATGCTGCTAATAGCCTTAAGTCAGGTGACATTGATGCGTTCTTCTGTACAGCCGGATTAAAAACTACAATTATTGATGAGCTTTCAAGAGAATGTGACATTCGCATTATTCCTATTGATGACACAGTTATCAACAAAATGCTCACATATTCAAGTTCTTATAGTCGTTATACTATTCCTGCCGGAACATATAAGGGACAGGATGAAGATATAAACACTATTGGAGTAAAGTCTGTTCTTATAACATCAGACTCTATTTCAGAAGCTCTTGTTAAACAGCTTACGCAAATGCTCTTCAAAAAATCAAAAGAACTCCAGTATTCAACATCCCTGGATCTTCAGATTGATGAAAAATTTGCCACTGACGACATTACAATTCCTTTTCATTCAGGTGCAGAATCCTACTATAAAGAAAAAGGAATTAATCTAAATACACAATAATTAACAGAAAGGGTAAATAATGAAGATTCAATTGGATATGTACCAAACGTTAGCTGTTGCTGTTTTGGTACTTTTACTTGGAAATTTTTTAAAGAAACGAATTAACTTTTTGGAAAAATTTTGTATTCCTTCTCCTGTAATCGGAGGACTTTTGTTCGCCATTATGACATGTATTTGTTACACAACAGGAATTGCTGAATTTTCCTTTGATGACACTTTACGAGAAGTTTGCATGGTATTCTTTTTTACATCTGTAGGATTCCAGGCAAATCTTAAAATTTTAAAAAGCGGTGGTAAATCACTGATTGTATTTCTTGGACTTGTTATCGTATTGATACTTCTCCAGAACGTTACTGCCGTAGGACTTGCCAAAGCTTTAGGACTTGATCCTCTTATTGGAATGTGTACAGGTTCAATTCCAATGGTTGGTGGTCACGGTACAGCCGGAGCTTTTGGTCCTGTACTTGAAGATTTTAGCATCAGTGGTGCTACTACAATATGTACAGCTGCTGCCACATTCGGACTTATCTTCGGAAGTTTAGTTGGTGGTCCTCTTGGTAAGCGTCTTATTGAAAAACATAATCTTCTTGATACTGTATCAACAGATGATGACAGCTTACTTGTAGAAGATGAAAAGAAACATGAACGACACACTAATATGTATCCTGCTGCTGTGTTCCAGCTTATTCTTGCTATTGGACTTGGAACTATTTTTTCAATGTTCCTTACACAGACAGGACTTACATTCCCTATTTATATTGGTGCCATGCTTGCCGCTGCACTTATGAGAAACATTTGCGAATACACAAGCATAACTACTATTCACATGGGTGAAATTAACGACCTTGGTGGTATTAGCCTTTCATTATTCCTTGGAATGGCTATGATTACTTTAAAGCTTTGGGAACTTGCTTCTCTAGCTCTACCACTTGTTATTTTATTAGCAACTCAGGTTGTTTTAATTTGTGTTTTCACTTATTTTGTGGAATTTAACATTATGGGAAGAGATTACGATGCCGCTATTCTTGTTTCAGGAACTTGTGGTTTCGGTATGGGTGCTACACCTAATGCCATGGCAAACATGCAGGCAGTTTGTGAAAAATATGCTCCTTCAGTAAAGGCATACCTGCTCATACCACTTGTAGGAAGTTTGTTTGCTGACTTCCTTAATAGTTTAGTTATTACATTTTTTATTAATATATTATAATTTTGAGGAGTAAAATATGTTTGAGAAATTGAGAAAATTTTTTGAAGCAAAAAAAGAACAGCATGAGTATAATTACAATGTTACGTTCGACAACGTAGCCATTCCTGAGGTTCACACTCACAAATCAGATAAGCACGAAGAGGAAAAACCTAAACACTCTCCGATAAACTATGAAAATGTAGCTATACCGGAAGTTCATATTCGTACAAAGAAAAATAAATAATATTATATGGATTTTCAAAAATCCTTAATTAAATTCTAAAAGTCCGCTATCATTTTGTGTCTTGATAGCGGACTTTTGTTTATTTTAAATTCATTTACAATAGTGGATAAGTATTTCCTTCTTCATCAAGGTCTGTTCTTTTATATGTTTCAACTCCCATATATTCATAAAAACCAACTGCCCGGGGATTTTGTTCATTTATACTTTCCTCTCCGTTCAATACAAAATTCAATAACTGTTTTCCTATACCTTTTGACCGCATATTCTTTTCAACAATCACTCCATATTCAGCCAATTAAATTATATCCATTATCTAGCCATATAAAATCACCTTCAAACCATATTTTTTCAATTATAGCTTGAAGGTGATTATTTTTAAAGTTACCATTAAATTTAATAGTGACTGTGATATCAGATGTAAAAAGTATTATTTTTTTGTCTTTACCTTTATCGTCTTGGACCAAATTCCACCAATTTTCTTATATCCTTTTAGAGTGGATACGTCAGTTGTAATACTATATCTTATGTAGTAAGTTGTGTTAGGCTTTAGCTTTTTAATTGCCCTAAGTCCACCGCCCTTTTTATCCCATACAGTTTTAGCATTCTTAAATGATTTATTTTTTGAATATTGAACAATATCAACAGGTATCAGCATTTTTTCAAAGGATATCTGTTTTTTCTTTATATTAAGACGCTTCTTTTTCATCTTTGGTGGTCTGTTGTCCAACGAAAGAACTATCTGTGTAGCTTCTGTTGCTCCTGTTTTATAATTTGCTGCAATATTCACCAGAATAATATTTCTGTTATTTTTAAAATAAGATCTGTTTACAGTAATTGATGTTTTCTTATAATCGGTCTTTTTAAAGAAAGCTTTCGAGTTTTTCCCTATACCGGTATATGTAATGTTGTAGCCTATACATCCAGGAGACTTAGACCATGACAATACATATTGATTATTTTTTACATTGCTTACAAAAAGATTTTTTACTTTAGTTTTCTTTTCAACCAGCTCTACATCTGTCAAATATTTGGTTCTAACATAAGCTCTTTCACTGTTAAACCATACCGTGGTCCAATTTGAATCACTTTCCTTTGGCAATGTTTCTATCTCTGCATTTGCCTGAAGAAACCCTACAACATTGTCATTATTCGACTCATCCTTTGATTTTCTAACACCAATTTCCTTTAATGTTTTCAAGTTATAAACTTTTTTCATTACCGCGTCATTTGGCACTTTTGTTCCATTTTTGTAAAGGTTTATGTACTTACTTTTTACATAATAGTAACCATATCCGTTCATTAGATAGTTGGTACTGTTGTTCCCCTGGAATATAACTTTGTAATACAAATCATCTGTATCTGGTGTATTAGAATAAAGTCTTCTTGTGGTAACTATATATATTTTTTGGTTTATTCCTACTCTGTATACATCACCACTGTCTGCTGTTCCCGGTATTGGACTAATACCAATAAATCCACATGTTACTTTTCCCTCAGCAACATATGTAATATTTTTGCCTTCCGGTATACGATTATATTCTTTGTCAAGATCAATCCAGACATTGTTTCTGGATGTTCTATAAAATCCTGGTGGATGTGAAGCTTGTAATAAATATTGGGCACACATAACCGGTGCTCCTGTAAAACTTTTATATCCGTTACTCCAAAAAGTAACAGTATACTTATCATATGCTACCACCTGTAAATTGGCTGTTTCACTTTCCAGATACGCACCGTTAATCCATGTGAAATTTTGATATCCTGTAACACTTGAATACAGCACCTTTAAATTTTCAATATTGTCCTGTGGCAGATACTTAGGATCTACTGTTTTACCCTGAATCTTTGTTCCTGCAGGTACTACATCCATGGCAATATGATTTTTCCAATGTGCCACATTGTCAGGGCCAACCAGATATGCCCTACCTATTACTTTTATATTTGGACATGCCTGATTAATAAATTCAGTATGATATCTTGACACATCTCCTTTCTCTACTTTAGTTTTGTGTTCCGTTCACTAATGTCTTACATCTCTTAATGCATAAACATTGTCTATTTGTTTAATAACTATTATATTACTTTTATGCTACTTTTTCATTAATATTTTCCATATTGTAATGCTTCTATATTTGCTTAACATACAATAAACGATTAATTCAAATAGGATTTTACTACCTCAAAAACATTCAAATATCCATTTGCATACATATGCACACCGTCAATTGCATACTCAGGTTTTTGTTCTCCATTTTCATTAACGAGACCTGCATTGCAGTCAATATAATAGCATTCATATTTATTTGCGATTTCTTTCAAATGCTCATTGCACATTTGGATGTTTTCAGGTGTTCTAAGCTTCATCCATTGAATTGCCTCTTCTGTATGCCAAGGCAAATGTAAATTTGCAGGATAAAATGCCATTATATAAATTTTTGCATTAGGAATACTGTCTTTTGTAGTTTCAATAATTTTGCAAAAATTGTCCATCAGATGTGACATCCACTTATCTCCATATCGTGCTTCCGTAATATCATTTGTTCCTATATTGATAAATATCTTCGATGGTTCAAGGTCTAAAAGCAATGTATTAATGTTTTCCAAAAACTCATCTGTATTCAATCCACCAACGCCTCGATTATAAATTACCTCATCAAATCCTTTACTTCTTGCAATTTCACAAATAGGAAACTGTTCCATCAGTGATGAACCTGTAAAAAGAATTTTCCCCTTTAATATGTTCTGATTTAAATAATCAAAATTTTTAATTTTTATTTTCTGATCATTATTCATAACAATACCTTTCTTTATAATTATGTATGGTTGTTGATTTGACAACATCTTTATGAACTTAAGTTATCTATTTCAATACATCTACCCATTTATTATTTTCTTTGTAGAAAAAATACTCGCTTAAATTTTCTTTTAAAAAAACTTCCAACATTTTTTCCATTCCATCCGCTAAATTAGCTTTTTTCATATCATCTATTTCCATCCAATAAACTTCACCCTCATTAGATGAAGACAATTTTCCTTCATATTTATTAGTTTTATAAAATAAAACCATATATCTTGAACCATCATCATTTGACCAATCTTTTATTCCACATAATACTGGTGAAGAAATTCTTAATCCCGTCTCCTCAAACACTTCACGGATTACAGCATCAGTAAAAGATTCTCCTTTTTCCACATGACCACCTGGAAATGTAACGCCACAATAATCATCATCTGTTTTTTCTTGTACTAAAACCGTATTACCATAGTATACCATACACATATTGGTTATTGTAACAACTTCTGTCCTATTCATATTGCACCTCCGCATTTTAAAATTTTTAATATTCCAGTTTTTATCTGATAACCGATTCAGATTTTTTCAGGACTAATTTCCTTTATTTATCTGTTCAATATAATAATCCAGTAATTGATATATCCACTCTTTTAAATTAGAAAAATGATATCCTATCCGCTCTGCTTTTTCCGTATTTATGCTATATTCAGGTTCTCCGTTATAGGGTGCATTTTCTCCACTATCACTTAAACTTGCATGCCTCCCTGTATTTTCTTCCACATAATTAATTATCTCCCGAAGTGAAATAGTACCTGTAGAACTTCCATTAATTGCACCCTCAATATCTTTATCTACCAAATATGCAATAAACTCTCCTGCTTCATCCGAACGGATATAACTCATTTGATAATCTATATTGTCTATGTACATAGGCTCTGATTTCATCACATGCTCTACGTAAAATAGAAGTCTTTTCGTATAATCATCTTTTCCAATTGCAAACGGATATCTGACAGCAATCCATTTTTTATCTGAATATTTTTGCCATAATGCATACTCTGCCTGTCTCTTTATCTCCTCGTATGGAAATTCAAATCTGTTACACCACACAAAATCATTAGAGTATCCATTAAAATCTGCTTCTACAGTATTCATATGTTTTGGATTATAAACTGACGTACTAGACATATATATGTATTTATCACAATCAATATAATCCATAACATACCTGATATCATCAGAGCAATATGCAATCTTATCAATAACCACATCAAAATGTTTTCCCTGTAAGGCCTTTCGCATACTCTCTTCATTTGTTCTTTCAATGACGATGTGCTTTACTCTGTCCCCGTATAAATCAGGTGTTTTCCCCCTTGTTGCTATTGTTATATCATAACCCTGCTCTAAAAGTTTATTAACCATATGTATACCAAAATATCTTGTCCCGCCTATTACTAATATGTTCATTTTTCTTCTCCTTAACTTATACAACCATACTATAATTCACATTCTAAAATTTCATTTTCCGATTTAAAACCATTTCTTGCATACCAATCAATGGCTTTATCGCTTGGCCACACAATAATATTTTCACATCTGTTTTGTTTCAGGTAATTTTTTATGTAAGATAACATTTTTGTTCCTACTCCCTGATTTCTGTACTCTTTTAAAGTGTAAACATTTGTCAAATATGCTATATACGATTCTTTTTTATTGGGTTTTGGAACTTTTCTAATCATTGTTACAAACATTGCTGCAATTATCTGTTCATTCTTTTCCATTATAAATATTTTATATACGCTCTCTGTTTTTAAGAAATTTATATATTCTTTTATAAATTCATCACTCTCTATTCCTTTGATATTATCCTCCCCATATGTAGCATCATCTTCTTTTTATGTTCCCATCTCATATGAGCTAACTGTAAGAAATCTTTTTCTTCTGCTAACCTAATCACTTTATCAATTTCTCCTAACTTATAATTTTGACATCAATTTTATATATCCTCAAGATTCACATAATTGAATAAAATTAACTATTTCACTTCACTCGTTGTTACACCTACATATAATTTATCTATCATATATTATATTGAATAAAAATGTTCAACAACATATTTTTCTGTACTAATGACTATTGATTTCTGACTATTTTTGAAAATATATTATTTTCTTTCATCCGTAATTATATGCTCAATTCCAGCATGTTCCTTACTAAGATATTCCTTTAGAAAAGTTGGAAACGCTTTGTATTTATCTAAATCTTTTATTGGTATCCAATGCATTGTTTCCCTTACTCCCTGGCTATAACTATTACTATTAAGTTGTTTTGTTCCTCTAGGCTTCATCAAATAGTACATTGATATTTCATGGCAATCCATTCCTTTTAAAGTTCCCTGATTTTCATTGAAGAAATTTTCGTGAACAACTGCAAGGCGTTCAATTTCATATTCTACACCTGTTTCCTCAAGCACTTCTCTTTTTACTGCCTTCTCAGATGTTTCTCCAACATGAACTCCACCACCGATTGAGTAATAATAATTGTCTATTTCATTTCCTGCAAATAACGCACAATCTTCTTCAATTATTATTGCTGCTGCACGATATCTAAACCATTTATTTTCTCTTGTAAATCCACAATCCTGCATATTCTTTCTCCTCTAGCTTAATGACTATATGTAATTTGTCTAAATCTTTCTTATAGGATGTCTAATAACCGTTTTCCATTTTTCTGAAACAACCTTTCTTGCATCAGACATATATATTTCATGATGTAACCTGTCCAAATTCATATCATTAACATATCCATTCTGCCTCAAATACTCATCCATAATTGCAACAGTTGCAGGTTCATCGTCAAATGCTCCCAAGTGCATTATTTGAACACATAGCCCCTCTTCAATGGTCAAAAACTCTGCCGATGAACAATCTATTTTTTT
>ENA-OPDD01000096-OPDD01000096.1-human-gut-metagenome-genome-assembly--contig:-NODE-96-length-55969-cov-3.222896_pt1 | contig 55969 bp, 49 predicted proteins | sample MGYA00241574_ERZ501499 | MGnify/ENA primary metagenome ERZ501499 (study PRJEB25962, sample SAMEA2042576) | human gut metagenome | biome: human gut; feature: human-associated habitat; material: faeces...
GGAGACCTGCCGCGAGATGATGGGGCTGAGCCTGCGTAATGTGCAGGTGATTGTGTTTGAAAACAACAAAAAGATTTTTTCCGAGTTCGGCGAGATGCTGTTCACGCATTTCGGCCTTTCCGGTCCGCTCGTGCTGTCGGCGAGCGCACATATGCGCCATTTCGGCAGCAAATGCTACCGTGTTGAGATCGACCTCAAGCCGGCGCTCGACGAGAAAACGCTCGACCGGCGTCTGCTCGCCGACTTCGACAAGCACAAGAACAGCAACTTCATCAACGCGCTCGGCGAGCTGCTGCCGCGCAAGCTCATCCCGGCGGGCATCGAAAAAAGCGGCATCGATCCGCGCGAAAAGGTGAACACCATCACGAAAAAGCAGCGCGCCTCGCTGCTGCGCGTGCTCAAATGCTTCCCGGTCGAGATCTCGGGCAAGCGGCCGATCGCCGAAGCCATCGTCACCACGGGCGGCGTGTCCGTGCGCGAGGTCAGCCCCAAGACCATGGAGTCGAAAAAATGCAGCGGCCTGTACTTCGCGGGCGAGGTGCTCGACGTCGACGCCTACACCGGCGGCTTTAATCTGCAAATCGCGTGGTCTACCGGCCGTCTGGCCGGTCTGTCCGCCGCACAGGAGGAGGAACAAGCATGAAATACGTTTCTGTTGCGATCGACGGCCCTTCGGGCGCCGGAAAATCCACCGTGGCGCGCGCCGCGGCGGCGCAGCTTGGCTATGTCTATGTCGATACGGGCGCGATGTACCGCACCATCGGTCTCGCGGTCTGCCGTAGGGGCATTCCCGGCGAGGATACCGAGGGCATCAGGTCGGTCCTGCCGGACATCCGCGTCGGCATCACCTATGAAAACGGCGCGCAGCATGTGCTGCTGAACGGCGAGGACGTTTCGAGCGAGATCCGCACGCCGGAGATCGCCTATTATGCCTCCCGCGTGTCTGCTGTGCCCGAGGTGCGCGAATTTCTGCTGAACACCCAGCGCGACATGGCGAAAAACGGCAATATCCTGATGGACGGCCGCGATATCGGAACTGCCGTTCTGCCGAACGCACCGTTGAAAGTCTATCTGACAGCAAGTGCCCATGTCCGCGCACTGCGCCGCTGGAAAGAGCTGACCGAAAAGGGACAGACAGCCGATCTTGCGAAAATCGAGGAAGATATCAATGAGCGTGATTATCAGGACATGCACAGAGAGCATTCCCCGCTGGTACAGGCAGAAGACGCCGTACTCGTTGACAGCTCTGAAATGACGATCAATGAGGTTGTGGAAAAGATCTTAAGCCTTGCCCGCGAGCGCATGTAAACGCGGCAGAGAAAAGAGGAGAAGAAAAACAGATGGAAGTAACTGTTGCAAAAAGTGCAGGCTTCTGCTTCGGCGTCAAACGGGCGGTCGATACGGTATACCGTGAAATTGAGAGCGGTGAAAAGCCGGTCTACACCTTCGGGCCGATTATTCATAACGAACAGGTTGTGGAGGATCTCGAAAACCGCGGCGTGCAGGTGATCCATTCGGAAGATGAACTAGAGGGGCTTTCCGGCGGAACCGTTGTGATCAGGTCGCATGGCGTGTCGAGGGATGTCTGTGAAAAGATCGAAGCGCGCGGCATGAAGATTGTAGATGCGACGTGCCCGTTTGTCAAGAAGATCCACCGGATTGTGGACGAGGAGGGCAGAAAAGGCCGCCACGTCGTCATCATCGGAAGCGCGGATCATCCGGAGGTGCAGGGCATCATGGGATGGGCGAGCGGCCCGGTTACCGTGGTGCATACCGCCGAAGAAGCGGAAAGTTTTGTGCCCGAAAATGGAAAACCAATATCTATTGTGGCACAGACGACATTTAATTACAACAAATTTAAAGATTTAGTTGAAATTTTTTTGAAAAAGAGTTATGATAGTACTGTTTTAAAGACTATCTGCAACGCTACCGAGGAAAGACAGACGGAAGCGAGAGCAATTGCCAGGAAGGTTGATGCCATGTTTGTCGTGGGAGGCAGACATAGTTCAAACACGCAAAAGCTGTATGAGATATGTAAAGAAGAATGTAAAAATACTTACTTTATAGAGACACTCGTTGATTTGGAATCTAAGCCTTTTCAATCATTTGGTCGCGTAGGTATTACAGCTGGGGCATCCACCCCGAATAAAATAATTGAGGAGGTTCAAAAAATGTCAGAAATGAGTTTTGAACAAATGCTGGATGAATCATTTAAAACAATCAGAAACGGAGAAGTCGTTGAGGGTACTGTAATCGATGTCAAAGACGATCAGATTATCCTGAATATCGGATACAAAGCCGATGGTATTCTTACCAAAAACGAATATTCCAACGATTCTTCCATCGATCTTCACACCGTTGCACAGCCAGGTGACAAAATGGAAGTCAAAGTTCTGAAAGTAAATGATGGAGAGGGACAGGTCCTTCTTACTTACAAGAGACTTGCTGCTGAAAAAGGCAACAAGAGACTCGAGGAAGCATTCGAGAATCATGAAGTTCTGAAAGCAAAAGTAACACAGGTACTGAACGGAGGATTATCCGTAGTTGTTGAGGAGACCAGAGTATTCATTCCGGCCAGCCTTGTATCTGATGTATATGAAAAAGATCTGTCTAAATATGCAGATCAGGAAATTGAATTCGTTATTACCGAGTTCAACCCGAGAAGAAGACGCATCATCGGTGACCGCAAACAGCTCATCGTTGCTGAGAAGAAGAAACTGCAGGAAGAACTGTTCGCACGCATCGCAGTTGGCGATGTTGTAGAGGGAACTGTTAAGAATGTTACCGATTTCGGCGCATTCATCGATCTGGGCGGAGCTGACGGACTGCTTCACATCTCTGAGATGTCTTGGGGCCGCGTAGAGAACCCGAAAAAAGTATTCAAAGTTGGTGAGACTGTAAAAGTTCTGATCAAAGACATCAACGGCGACAAGATCGCTCTTTCCTTAAAATTCCCGGAAGAGAATCCGTGGCTGAACGCTGCTGACAAATACGCTGTAGGCAACGTAGTAGAAGGCTGTGTTGCCCGTATGACTGACTTTGGTGCATTCGTTGAGCTTGAGCCGGGCGTAGATGCTCTGCTTCATGTTTCCCAGATTTCCAGAGAGCACGTTGAGAAACCGTCTGATGCACTGAAAATCGGACAGGAAATCACTGCAAAAGTAGTTGATTTCAACGAGGAAGACAAAAAAATCTCTCTGAGCATGAAGGCTCTGGAAAACGAAGAGCCAGTAGAAGAGTAAGAATAATTTAACTTGCAGGTGCTGCAGTTGGATGATTAGAATGCCGTAGACAACCGGGTTTCCTGAACAGACAGGAAACCTGTTGCCTGCGGTATTTTCTTATCATCCTGTTTTTGGCACCAGAAAAGAAAAAGGGGATGAAAGTTTATGTGGGAGACGAAGATTCTGGGTGTGGATCTGTACCACGTTCTAGCATGGTTCTGGCTGTACAGCTTCTGCGGATGGATCTGGGAGAGTTCCTATGTATCGATCCGGCAGAAAAAACTGGTCAACCGCGGTTTTGTCAATGGTCCGCTGCTGACACTGTACGGCACCGGCGCTGTTATGGTATACTTGATCCTGCGCCCGTTTGAAGCGAACGTCTGGGCACTGTATTTTGGAGGTGTCATTGTAGCGACGGTTCTGGAATATGTAACCGGCGTGCTGATGGAGACCATTTTTCATGCGCACTGGTGGGACTACAGCAATCAGAAGTTTAATTTTCAGGGAAAGATCTGCCTCAGCAGTTCGATTGCCTGGGGATTCTTTACACTGGGGCTGTTCTATATTCTGCAGCCGATTGCCGTGAAAGTAGTGAATCTTGTTTCGGATACTACAGGAGAGATCATTGTTTCCGTTGTTACCGTCTGCTATCTGGTAGATTTTGGATTTTCCGCAGCCGCAGCATTCCAGCTGGGACAGAAGATGCGCAGTCTGGAGAAAACGTGGGGAGAATTTCTGAAATATCTGCAGAAATCCCGCTTTAACCAGCTTGCCGAGGAGATGAATGCGAAAGTACAGCAGTATCGTGCAGAGTATTCCAGAGATAAGATGAAAGAATATCTGGCCGAGAAGCGCCAGACACTGTCTGAGGCAATGGAGCAGATGCAGAAGCTGGAGAAGGAGCGGAAAGAAGCCGAGGGAAGAAGAAATCCGCTTTCCGAGTCGAAGAACCGCCTGATGGAGTTCGGAGCAGAGCAGAAGGAACGCCTGGCCGAGTTCGGAGCAGAGCAGAAAGAACGGTTTGCGGCACTTGGATTTGATGTGCGCAGCGATAAGATGCCGGATCTTAAAGAGCTGCTGGAGCGCTTTGACCAGATGACAAAACCGCAGCTTCCGACCAACTGGCTGATGCGCCTGACAACGAAACGTTATCTGCGCGCCTATCCGCATCTGCAGGGAACGCATCATGCTTCTCTGAAAAAGGAAGAAAAAAGGGCAGAAGAGAAAAAATAAAGGACTGCTTGGAAAGGACAGTCTCGGAAAAACGGCCGTGCATGCAAAAACGTGTACGGCTGTTTTAATTTCTGGTTTTGCTATCGTCTTTGAAAAAGAGCTGAAGCTCGGAACAGAGATACTTTTTCAGGAGATCTTCCTGCGAAAGAAAGGCGTCGGACCACTCAAAATAGTAAGGGCGGCTTTTGAAATTCTCGCGGAAGGCCGGGGTGAAAAACTCTTTCTGCTGCGGAAGAAATGTACCGGTCCGCCGCTGATAGCAGTTGGCAGCCTTTGCTTTCTGACGGTGTTCCGGATCGACAAACGCGCCAACGCTCTTGTGAACAGCCTGATCCTCCAGCGGAAGATAATAGTAATTCTTATAGTCCGGGAAGAAATATTTCAGCTCCGCCGTATGCGTCTGCAGGGAGAGAGAAACCCGTGAACCAAAGGCTGTAAGAGAACCATCCGCGCAGACACGGGAGAGGAAAACCGGAACTTCCCGCTCGGGCTGCAGTGAAACTTCCAGTGTCTGTCCGGTAAAACGACACGACTGGACAGAAAAATCGCCGTGAAACAGGGCAGGAAGCGCGAGCAGTTCCAGAACAGAACCCATGCCGAGGACATCCTCATAATTGTGAAGGAAAAGCAGTTCCAGTTTCTTTTCATCCAGTGTCTGAAGATAGTCGTGGAAAACAGAAATCAACTGTTTTCCGTTAAGTTGATCCTTCCGTGGGAATGAGAGATACTGTTCCACATTTTTCTGTTTCATTGAAGAAAGTCCCAGGATTGACTGAAACGGGCGGAGTGCCTGATAAAGATCCAGGGATGCGATTGACGAAAGCGGATCTTCCATCTGATAAAACAGTGCTTTGTGTGTGAGGTAAGGAAGATCAAATGTCGTTCCATTAAAATGCACCAGCCGCTTCACGTCGGAAAGAAACGTGAAAAAAGAGACAAGCATCTCTTTTTCTTCGGCCGGTCGATCAAGAAACCACTGGCGCAGTGTGAAAGTATCCGCGGCCGGGTCAAAGAACAGCGCACCAATCAGATAGAGATGCGAGGTACGCCAGGAAAGGCCGGTCGTCTCAATATCGAAAAAGACATCGCCGTTTCTCAGATACATCTGAAGATCGGCAGAGAGAGCAGCGGGGGTAGAATCTATGATCTGCATAAGGTTTTTTGTCTCCTTTGAAAAACTTTTTTGAATCTAAAGATATTATAAGACGAAAAAATCTGACATGCAAGAAAGACAGCGACTAATCGTTGCGTGATGAGAAAAGTTCTGCTATAATAGAATATGCGTTCGCTTTCAAAAAAAGAAAACGGCGCTTTGGAGGAAAAACATGATTGCATTTATCAAAGGAACTGTAGATTCTCTTTCTGAAGGAAAAATGATTCTCGAAAGCCATGGAATCGGCTATGAGCTGAATATTCCAGCGAGTATGTTCGACGCAGGCGTCCGGGAGGGAGAAGAGTTAAAGATATATACTCATATGAGTGTGCGGGAAGACGGAATTTCCCTATTCGGCTTTCTGTCCCGCGAAGATCTTGAAATATACCGTATGCTGATCGGCGTAAGCGGCATCGGACCAAAAGCGGCGCTTGCGGTGCTGTCCACGCTTACTGCAGACAATCTGCGCTTTGCCGTCCTCTCGGAAGATGTCCAGGCGATTGCCAAAACACCGGGCATCGGAAAGAAGACCGCGCAGAAGCTGATTCTGGAATTAAAAGACAAATTCGACCTGCAGGAAGCGTTCGAGCAGAAGCTGGCAGGAAATCAGGCGGCTGCGGCGGTACGGCAGGCAGGCGAACCGGATGCCTTCCAGGATGCGGTACAGGCGCTGACTGCGCTTGGCTACTCCGGAACGGAAGCACTGCAGGCAGTAAAGAAAGTCGAAATCACCGAAGGCATGGACAGCGAGGCTGTGCTGAAAGCGGCATTGAAGCATATGTTTTAGCAGATGGTCCTAAATTGTGGAAGAAGGAAACCTTATAACGATGGAAAGAAGAATTATCACAACTGACGTTCTCGAGGAGGACGTGAAAATCGAAGGTTCGCTCCGTCCCCAGCGCCTGGACGACTACATCGGACAGGAAAAGACGAAAAAGAACCTGAAAGTATATATTGAAGCAGCAAAACAGCGAAGTGATGTTCTCGATCATGTGCTGTTTTACGGCCCTCCGGGACTTGGAAAAACAACGCTGGCGGGCATCATTGCAAATGAGATGGGAACCCATATGAAGGTAACGAGCGGCCCGGCGATCGAAAAACCGGGTGAGATGGCAGCGATCCTCAACAATCTGCAGGAGGGCGACGTCCTGTTTGTTGATGAGATCCACCGCCTGAACCGCCAGGTCGAGGAGGTTCTTTACCCAGCGATGGAGGATTTTGCGATTGATATCATGATCGGAAAAGGCTCTTCGGCGCGCTCGATCCGCCTGGATCTGCCGAAGTTTACGCTGGTCGGCGCAACAACGCGTGCAGGTCTTTTGACTGCCCCGCTCCGCGACCGGTTCGGTGTCATCCACCATCTGGAATTTTACACGGAGGAAGAATTGGCCAACATTATTCTGCACTCCTCAAAAGTACTGAATGTGGAGGTGGACCCGCAGGGAGCGCTTGAGATGGCGCGCCGTTCCAGGGGAACACCGCGTCTGGCAAACCGGATTTTAAAGCGTGTCCGCGACTTTGCCCAGGTGAAATACGATGGAAGAATCACAAAAGAGGTCGCATCATTTGCTCTTGATCTGCTGGAAGTAGACCGTTACGGACTGGATCAGACTGACCGGCTGCTTCTTACCACCATTATGGAAAAGTTCCAGGGCGGTCCGGTGGGACTCGATACCCTGGCTGCATCGATTGGAGAAGATGCCGGCACCATCGAGGATGTCTACGAGCCGTTCCTGATCAAATCCGGATTTATCAACCGCACTCCGCGTGGAAGAGTGGCAACGGAATTTGCCTGGCACCACCTGGGGCTGGAGGCACCGCGTAAGATCGAAGAGTAAAAGCCCTGAATCTTTCATTTTCTGTCGCTTTTTGCAGAAAAAGGTTGTTTTTCTTCCATTTTCGGTATATGATAGGTTATATTAGCCGGGAGTTTGGTCCGGTTAAATTCAGTGGAGGAAAAGCAAAAGAATGGCTGTAAAAAATACAACACAGGTTTTAATAGATGGAAAAATTATCACACTGGGAGGCTATGAGAGCCCGGAATATCTGCAGAAAGTAGCTGCTTATCTGAATCAGAAGATCAGCGAACTTTCCCAGTCAGCCGGATACAACCGCCTGTCGGTGGATACGAAGCACACACTGCTTGCACTGAACATTGCAGACGACTATTTCAAAGCAAAAAGCCAGGTAGATACCCTCGAAGAGGATATGGAAGCCAAAGACCGGGAAACCTACGATATGAAGCACGATCTGATCGCAGCGGAAATCCAGGCCGGCGATCTGAAAAAAGAACTGGAAGAGAAACGAATCGAGCTGGAACATGTGCGCGGCGAGAGGGAAGAACTGCAGCGGCAGCTTGATAAGGCAAATAAGGATCTGGAAGATTTATTAAAAGCGTAAAAGAAGGAAAAACGGGGGATTGCGGAACAGGTAATCGCCCGTTTTTAGGAGATAAAGATGAAGACAGAATTATTAGCACCAGCCGGTTCGATGGAAGCGTTAAAAGCAGCGGTTTCCGCCGGTGCGGATGCCGTCTATCTCGGCGGAGCCGCATTCGGCGCAAGAGCGTATGCAAAAAATCTGGATGAGCAGGAGATTCTCTCAGCCATCGATTACGTCCATCTGCGGAACCGGAAACTGTATCTGACGGTCAACACCCTCTTAAAAGAGGAGGAACTGGAAGAGAAACTGTATCCGTATCTGCGTCCGTACTATGAGCAGGGACTGGATGCCGTGATTGTCCAGGATATGGGCGTTTTAAAGGCGGTCCGCTCCTGGTTCCCGGATCTCGACATTCATGCGAGCACACAGATGACAGTGACAGGATCTGCGGGAGCGCGTTTCCTGGAGAGCCTTGGCGCGACGCGTGTGGTACCGGCCCGTGAGCTTTCGTTTGCGGAGATCCAGAAAATCCACCGGACGACCAACCTTGAAATTGAATGCTTCGTCCACGGGGCGCTCTGCTACTGCTATTCGGGACAGTGCCTTTTTTCCAGCCTGATCGGCGGAAGAAGCGGAAACCGCGGAAGATGCGCGCAGCCGTGCCGTCTGCCGTACGAAGCGTACGATAAAGACAACCACCGCATGGGGGAGCCGGGCGACCGCTATCCGTTAAGCCCGAAGGATATGTGTACGGTAGAACTGCTGCCGGAGATTGTAAAATCCGGGATTATGTCCCTCAAAATCGAAGGCAGAATGAAAAAGCCGGAGTATACAGCGGGCGTTGTCAGCATTTACCGCAAATACCTCGATCTGTACGAAAAAAAGCCGTCCCGTTTCCACGTTCTGCCGGAGGACATGAAAAAGCTGTATGAGCTGTATAACCGTGACGGTTTCAACAAAAGCTATTATACCGTAAGAAACGGACGCGATATGATGGCGCTGAAGAACGAAAAAGAGCAGGAAAATAAAAAGAAACAGCGCAGAAATGAGCAGCTCTTTTATGAGATCCAGAGAGATTATATCGAGACTGAGGCAAAAGAGCCGATTTCCGGCTTTCTGACCCTGTATCCGGGCCAGCCGGCGTTCTTAAGTGCAGAAAGCGGAAAATACAGCGTAACAGCAGAGGCGGGCATGGTAGAACCGGCAAAGAAGCAGCCGCTGACCGAGGAACGCGCAAAAACACAGCTGGAAAAGACAGGCGAGACACCATTCTATTTCAAAGAACTCGATGTCTGTATGGATGACAACTGTTTCGTGCCGATGCAGACGTTAAACGAGTTGCGGAGAGGCGTTTCGGACCAGCTGGTGAAGGAGATGACAGAGCCATACCGCAGAAAAGCAGCGGAAAAGCCGGAACAGGAAGCAAAAGCATCTGGAAAACCGGACCAGGAGAGCAGGGCAGAAAAGAAAATGGAGCTGACCGCATCTGCCGAGACGAGAGCCCAGTGGAATGCGCTGCTCGAGATTCCGGAGATCACGACGATCTACGCCGGCATGGGATGCTTCAAACGGGAAATCTTCGAAGAGCAGGCGGAAAAAGGCATCCTGCAGGCGAAAGAACTGGGAAAACAGGTTTATCTGATGCTGCCGCACGTTGTGCGTGAAGGCGATCTGAAGGAATACCGCGACACGTTCCGCTGTCTGAAGGAGATCGGTCTTGGCGGTTTCCTGATCCGCAATCTCGAAAGCTTTTCGTTTTTGAAAGAGATGGGAATGGAAAAGGATATCCGGCTCGATTACAGCGTTTACACGTACAACAGCCGTGCGCAGGCATTCTGGCAGGAGCAGGGCGTGCAGCGTGATACCGTTCCGTATGAGCTGAACGAGCGGGAAATCGGAAAACGTGACAATACGAACAGCGAAATGGTGGTCTACGGCTACCTTCCGATGATGGTTTCCGCCCAGTGTGTCCAGAAGAACCTGAACGGCTGCAATCACAGTTATTCTCTGGTACGCTTAAAAGACCGGATGGGAAAATACTTCCCAGTGAAGAGTTACTGCACCTCGTGCTACAGTGTGATCTACAACAGCCTTCCGCTCGGCCTGGTAAAAGAAGCCGATGAGATCCGGTCCATGCATCCGGCTGCGGTGCGGCTGAATTTTACCATCGAGACACTGGAGGAGACAAAAGAAATCGCCGTTGCGTTTGCTGGAACGTATTGTAAAGGAATCGCAGTTCCGGCCGAACAGGAATATACCAAAGGCCATTTCCGCCGGAAAGTAGAGTAAACGGTGAGAAAAAATAAGGGGAATTTATGGAAAATACCATTGTTCAGTTATCAAAATATGTGATTACCTTCCTCATGATCTGTTTTACCGTGCAGTCGTTTGCTGCACTCAAAGAGCGGGATGAGGATGAGCGCCATTACATTCTGATGCGGCAGATCATCATGATCATTCTGATGAATTTCATCTGTTTCTTCGTGATGTTCCTGCAGGAGGGCGAAGTATCAACGATTCAGATGTTTCTGCTCACGATGGCGTATATCCTGGGCGTACAGATCCTGTACCGCCTGATTTACCGGAAGGCATCGATGATCCTGGTAAACAACATGTGTATGCTGCTCTCGATCAGCATGATTATTCTGACGAGACTGAGCGTGTCAAAGGCGATGTCCCAGTACAAAATTCTGGCGGCATCCACACTGCTCTGCTTCATCATTCCGGTCATTGTCCGAAAGGGCAAGTTCCTGAAAAATCTGACCTGGATTTACGCTGTGCTCGGAATTGCCATGCTTTCCGTCGTTATGGTGCTTGGCTTTACTTCCGGCGGTGCGAAGCTGTCGATCGAAATTCACGGCATTACGTTCCAGCTCTCTGAGATTGCCAAGATCACACTCGTGTTCTTTATGGCAGGCATGCTGCGCGAGGATAATTCCTTTGGAAACGTTGTGAAAGCAACGGTCATTGCGGCAGTTCATGTGCTGATCCTTGTTGCATCCACCGACCTTGGAACTGCGTTCGTCTTCTTTATGGCGTACGTGGTTGTAATCTATGTGGCAACGAGAAAAGCCAGATATCCGCTTTTGGGACTTGCGGGAATGAGTGCCGCCTGCGTTGTGGCGTATTTCCTGTTTTCCCATGTACGGAACCGTGTGGCACTCTGGCAGGATCCGATCGGAAACTGGGATATCAGCAGCCAGTTAGCACAGGGCCTCTTCGGCATGTGCTCCGGCGGATGGTTCGGAACCGGCCTTTTCGAGGGACGGCCTGACATTATCCCGGTTGCAACGAAAGACTTTATTTTCTGTGCGATCTGTGAGGAGATGGGCATTATCTTCGGAATCTGCCTGATTCTGCTGTGCATGTCCACATTCCTTCTGATTATCAATATTTCCATGAAGATGAGCAAACGGTTCTACAAACTGATTGCCATGGGTCTTGGAACGGAATATGCGACACAGGTGTTCCTCACCATCGGAGGAACCATTAAATTTATTCCTATGACAGGTATCACGCTGCCGCTGGTCAGCTATGGAGGAAGCTCCATGTTCTCCACGGTGCTGATGCTGTCGATCATTCAGGGATTGTACATCTTAAGGGAAGACGAAGGTGAGGAGCTTGAGAAAAGACGAAACAAGAAGAAACGAAACCAGCAGAAAAACGACCCAGGCGCCAAGAAAAAACGACGCCCGGACGAAGAGACCGAAAGACGAAAGAAGAGCGGCGGCCGGAACGACGGACAGGGAGCCCGCCAGAAGTACCGCGAGCAGCCGGATGAATTCGAACGGCGGATCGAAGAGCAGACCGAGAACAGCCTCCACTGGTAAGGCGGCAAACAACGGCGCAGGGCCGTATCTGATCGTTTCGTTCCTGTTCGTGGCCATGTTTCTTGGGCTGATCGCGTATCTCGTTTACTTTAATGTCGTGCGGAAAGAAGAATTTCTGAATAGTTCTTACAATACGAGACAGAATAACTATGCAGAGCGCGTGATCCGCGGAACAATCTATTCTGCGGACGGCCAGGAACTGGCAAAGACGACGACAGATGAAAACGGGGATGAGGTAAGAACGTATCCGTTCGGCAGCCTGTTTGCGCAGGTGGTTGGCTACACGGGAAAAGGAAACAGCGGCCTCGAATCTTCCTACAACTATATGCTGATGGAGTCCCATACAAGTAAGTTAAAGCAGGTAAAGAATGAATTCAGCGATGCGAAGAACCCGGGAGACAGTCTCTATACAACGCTGAATACAACACTCCAGCAGGCCGCGGCCGATGCACTGGACGGATACCGCGGTGCAGTTGTCGTGATGGAGGCAAAAACGGGCCGTGTACTTGCCAATGTGAGCAATCCGGTTTTTAATCCCAATACGATTGATGAGGACTGGGAGGCACTGAACGCAGACGATGAGAGCGGCGTGTTTCTGAACCGCGGTCTGCAGGGAAGATATCCGCCGGGATCTACGTTCAAGATTGTTACTTCGCTTGCGTATCTCCGTCAGAACGGCACACTGGACGGTTTTTCGTTCGACTGTGACGGTGAGCTGACAGCAGGAAACTATACGATTCACTGCTCCGGCGGTGAAGTGCATGGACCGGAAGATTTTGCGGGTGCGTTTGCACATTCGTGCAACTCTGCCTTTGCACAGATTGGCCTTGGGCTGGATAAAGATGCCTTCCGCTCGCTGGCGGATTCCCTGTATCTGAACAGCCGTCTGGATCTGGAGCTTCCGACCAGCAAAAGTTCTTTCGACCTTGATTCGACAACGGCGGATGCTCTTGTGATGCAGACCTCCATTGGCCAGGGCGATACGCTGGTAACACCGATGGAGATGGCGCTGATCGCCTCCGCGGTTGCAAATGACGGAGAAATGATCAAACCGCGTTATGTGGACAACATTGTGTCTGCGGACGGACAGGCAGTCAAAACCTTTTACAAAGAGTCTCTTGGCACGGTAATGTCCGAGAGCGAAGCCAATACGCTGACAGAGCTGATGAAAGGCGTTGTCCAGAGCGGAACTGCAGTTTCACTTTCGGATCTGCCGTACAATATCGCCGGTAAAACAGGAACCGCAGAACACGGAAGCGACGGAGAGACACCGCATTCCTGGTTTGTCGGATTCTCCAATGCGGATGATCCTGATATTGTCATTGCTGTTGTGGCAGAAAACGGCGGATATTCGAGTGAAGTCGCTGTACCGATTGCAAGACAGGTAATTGAAGCATATTATGCACAGCAGTAAACGATGAAAAAACGCGTTCGAACCGGAAAGGATGGGTTCGGGCGCGTTTTCTGAATTTTTAGAAAAATGTTAGAAAAAGGATGCGGTTTTAAGGTTGCGCGGGGGCGGGAAAAGAGGTATACTTTTTAACAGAAGATCTGGCGGCAAGCGGGAAGAAAAGAGCTGTCAGAGAATGGAAAAAAGCCAGAAGGAGCTTAAAACGTATGATCGAAGCAGTTAGCTGCGGAGGTATCGTAATCTACCGTGGAAAAATATTGACGCTTTACAAAAGCTACCGCAACAAATATGAAGGCTGGGTTCTGCCGAAAGGAACCGTTGAGCCGGGAGAAACCCATGAACAGACTGCTGTCCGCGAGGTGTATGAGGAGTCCGGCGTGCACGGAACCATCATCAAGTACGTGGGAAAAAGCCAGTACAGTTTCAGCATTCCGGAGGACACCGTGGAAAAAGAGGTGCACTGGTATCTGATGGCCTCATCCGGCTACTACAGCCGTCCACAGAGAGAAGAATACTTTGTGGATTCGGGCTATTACAAGTATCACGAAGCATATCATCTGCTGAAGTTTTCCAATGAACGGCAGATTCTGGAAAAGGCCTATCAGGAGTATCTGGAACTGAAGAGAGCAAATTTATGGAAGGTTCAGCCACAGGCTCAGGGAAAATATGGTAAACTGGTATAAAAATCTGTACGTCGGGGATACTGCAAAAAAGAAACAGAAAAAATGGATGCGCCGGATTGAGAACAAAAAAGCAGTTCCGGGAGTCTGGCTCCTCACACTGCCTTCCAATCAGCAGAACAATCTGGATGTAATTCCGGCGGATCTGCTTTTGCAGCCGGCCGTGCGGAGAAACTGTCCGATGATTGTCGGACTTGCCGTGTCGCGCGAGGAAGCTTTTGAGCTTGTGGAGGCGATCGCATTGGAAACTTATCGGGAAACCGGAGAAGTAAAAATCCGGGAATGGCTGCTGAACCGGATTGAGGGATGTGAATGATACATATACTATTCATGATTTTGAAGGCACTGGGGATTTTACTCCTTGTTTTACTGTTTCTCGTGCTTCTTATCGTCTGCACCGTCCTGTTTCTTCCTTTTTGCTACCGGGCGCAGGTTCTGAAAGAAGAAGAGGGATTTGCCTGCGTAAAAGCGAGCGGAAGAGTATCGTGGCTTTTCGGAGCTGTCGCGCTGACGGCCTCGTATGAGGAACAGAATCCGGAGGCGCAGATTCTGCTTTTCGGGGCATCACTGGAAACATGGAAACGGCGGCTGAAAAAGATTCGCCGGGGAGAAGCGTCCGTGTCCCGGACGGAGGAAAATGAGACAGAAAATGCGCCGGAAGCAGAAAAAACAGCAGAGCAGAAAGCGGAAGCGAAAAAAGAGCAGACATCGGCGGAACAACCGGCAGAACAAAAAACAGATACTGTAGAAAAACAAATGCCGCAAAGAGACGCAGAAAAGACACAGAAAGCACCGGACCAGACAGAAAAACAGCAGAAGGTGACAGCACAGAAGGAGCAGCCAGAGCAAAGGCAGGAACCGGATGCGCCGAAAAAAAGCATTCTGGAACGGTTTTTCGGAAGGATCGAATATCTTCCGGAAAAACTGCTGAATCTTGCCAGCCGTCTGCTGCAGACAGCTTTCCGGCTGTTGGAATTTCCGTTCCGTCTGCTTGAAAAACTGGAGCAGAAAATCCAGGCAGGCAGACGGTTAAAAAGAAAGTGGGAGAGTGTGAAAAAATTCTTCCGTTCGAAGATGTTCCGTGAGGCGCTGCTCCATGCAAAGAAAGAAGTGCTTTATTTCCTGAAGAAAGCAGCACCGAAAAAAGTAACCGGCACAGTCCGGTTCGGATTTGACGATCCGGCACTGACCGGAGAGACACTCGGCATTCTGGGTATGATTTATGGAAAACTGCCGAAAGACCTTTCCATCCAGCCGGATTTCGAACAGGAAATTCTCCGGGGCGATGTCCGGATGAAAGGAAGTTTTCAGGCTGTGACAGCAGCCGGCATTGCACTTCGATTATTCCGGGATCAGAATCTTCGGAAAACCATACGACATTTCAAACACAAGGAGGCCTAAAAGATGGCAGAAAAGGACAACACATTTCAGAATACTGTAGAAGCACTGTTCCGCGGAATGGACAGCTTTATCACAACAAAGACGGTCGTAGGTGAGGCGATCCACATTGATGATACGATTCTTCTGCCGCTGGTAGACGTTTCCTTCGGCGTGGGAGCGGGTGCATTCGCAGAAAATGCAAAGAACAATGCAGGAGGCGGTATGGGCGGAAAAATTTCTCCGAGCGCCGTTCTTGTCATCAGCAAAAACGGAACGCGTCTGGTCAACATCAAAAACCAGGATGCTGTCACCAAAATCATTGACATGGCTCCGGATCTGATCAGCCGCTTTACCGGCAAAAAGGAAGAGGACGGGTATACCGCAGAGAAAGTAGAGCATATAATAAACCAAGAGGCGGATAAGGAGTAAGCTCGTTTGTGCAGAATTTTAGGTTTTCTGCTGTTCTGGATGGGGGTCGGGCTTCTCATCAGCCTGATGATCCGCAGCTCATTTCTTACGGTTCTTGCGGCCGCTCTGCTGCTGTGCGTGGGATATCATCTGTTCTGCAATACAGGGGAATAGTGAAAGATGCACAAAAAGATCGGAAATGAACTGGCTGATTTGTACAGAGAAATACTTGCAAAATGAAGAAAGCTGCGCTATAATAAGTCCATCTTAAATGAATCAGCCAACTATACTAATATCATAGATCAAGACGAGGGCGTCTTACCAGAACGAAAGTTTCGGTAGGATGCTCTTTTTCTTTTGCTAAGCATATGGATCGTTGGCAGGTTCAGCTTAAGAGACCACGCTATTTTTTTCTCCCTTTTAAAATATAAAAAATAGAGCACAACAGGGCATAAGCGAAAACTTATGTCCTGTTTGCTCTTCCCAGAACTTTTTTTAAAATCTTAATTCTATTTTTGAACAGCAAAAAAGCCTTCCCGGACTGGAAAGGCCTTTTAACCATTCAACTTATGCACGCTCTACTTTTCCGGATCTTAAGCAGGAAGTACATACGTACATTTTCTGCGGTACACCGTCAACTTTAACTTTGACAGATTTTACGTTAGATTTCCACATTTTATTGCTTCTTCTATGTGAATGACTTACGTTGTTTCCGAAATGAGCACCCTTCTCACAAATTGCACACTTTGCCATGATTGCACCTCCTTGACATACGTACTTGAGTCAAAACGCATTTTAGACTCACAACATAAGTCATTCTAACAGATCTATACCGGTTTTGCAAGTAAAAAATGAAAAAATTATATGAATTTTGAAGGTTTTTCATTTTAAACTTTCTTTTTTGCGGAAAAGCGGTTATAATGTATCGTAGAGTGGAGTCAGTTATTCCTGTCTCCATGTGTTTTGAATAGTATGATGGAATTGGAGGATATAAGGCATGAAAGGTCGTATGAATACAGGCTTGGGAGAAATCGTAATCAATCCGGATGTAATCGCCCTGTATGCGGGCAGCGTTGCTGTGGAGTGCTTCGGCATTGTCGGAATGGCAGCGGTAAACATGAAAGATGGACTGGTCAAACTTCTGAAAAAAGAGAGTCTGACACACGGAATTAATGTATCGATTTCGGAAAATAAAATTTCCCTGGATTTCCACGTGATTGTTTCTTACGGAGTCAGTATTTCTGCCGTAACAGATAACCTGATCAATAATGTGAAATACAAGGTGGAAGAGTTCACCGGAATGGAAATTGAAAAAATCAACATCCTGGTTGAAGGCGTTCGCGTCATCGACTGATGGTAATAGGAGGAAATGAAGAAAGTGGCTACAAATACAATTGATGCCGGCTTACTGGCAAAAATGTTTCTGGCTGGTGCAAAAAATCTGGAAGTAAAGAAAGAGTGGATCAATGAGCTGAACGTGTTCCCGGTACCGGACGGCGACACAGGTACCAACATGACGCTGACGATCATGTCCGCAGTCAAGGAAGTAAACTCGCTCACAGAAGTGAACATGTACAACCTTTCCAAGGCAATCTCTTCCGGTTCTCTGCGCGGTGCCAGAGGTAACTCCGGCGTTATTCTTTCCCAGCTCCTTCGTGGCTTTACCAAGAAGATCCGCGACTATGAAGAGCTGAATGCAGAGATTCTTGCAGAGGCAATGGAAAAAGCAGTCGAGACTGCATACAAAGCCGTTATGAAGCCAAAAGAAGGTACCATCCTGACCGTGGCAAAGGGAGCAGCAGAGAAAGCAGCAGAGCTTGCACCGGAAAGCGAAGATCTGAACGCATTCATCGAGGACGTTCTCGCGCATGCAGAGTACGTGCTCTCCCAGACACCAGAGATGCTGCCGGTATTAAAAGAGGCAGGCGTTGTGGATTCCGGCGGACAGGGTCTCTTAACCGTACTGCAGGGCGCATATGACGCGTTCCTCGGGAAAGAGATTGATCTGAATTTCGAGATGCCGGAAGCAAAGACAGAATTTGTCAGACCGTCCAAAGAGACAGAAAAAGAAATCAAATTCGGCTACTGCACCGAGTTTATCATTATGCTGGAAAACCCGCTTCCGGATGAAGAGGTTTATGCATTCAAAGATTTCCTGAACGGAATCGGAGATTCGATCGTTCTCGTTGCAGACGACGAGCTGGTTAAGGTACACGTACATACCAACGATCCTGGAAAAGCAATTTCCAAGGCGCTGACGTACGGACAGCTGACCAGAATGAAGATCGACAACATGCGTGAGGAGCATCAGGAGCGCCTGATCAAGAACGCAGAAAAAATCGCAGCACAGCAGGCAGAGGAAGATAAGAAGAGAAAAGAAGCAGCAAAACAGCCGCCGAAGGAGAACGGATTCATCGCCGTGTCCATCGGAGAGGGAATCAAAGAGATCTTCCGGGGACTCGGTGTTGATTACCTGATCGAGGGCGGTCAGACCATGAACCCGAGCACCGAGGATATGCTGACTGCAATTGAGAAGGTCAATGCAAAGAATATCTTTATTCTGCCGAACAACAAAAATATCATCCTCGCAGCAAATCAGGCAAAAGCCATGACTGAGGACAAAAATATCATCGTTGTTCCGACCAAAACCGTTCCGCAGGGCATCACAGCCATGATCAGCTATGTGCCGGAGAAATCTGCAGAAGAGAACGAGGAGGCCATGACAGAGGGCATCCAGATGGTGAAAACCGGTCAGGTAACGTACGCGGTACGTGATACCCACATCGATGAGAAAGAGATCCATCAGGGCGACATCATGGGACTTGGCGATCACGGACTTCTCGCTGTCGGACAGGATATTCTTACCGTTGCAGAAGAAACCATCCGCGCCATGGTCGATGAGGACAGCGAGCTGATCAGCATCTACTACGGTGAAGATATGAGTGAGGAAGATGCCGAAAGCCTTGGCGAAAAAATCGAGCAGGCATATCCGGACTGCGATGTGGAAGTAAACTATGGCGGACAGCCGATTTACTACTGTGTCGTTTCGGTTGAATAAGAGTAAGGAAAGAAAAATATGAATACGGAACCCCTGACAACACTGAAGGGGATCGGTGAAAAAACGGAGAAGCTGTTTGCAAAAGTAGGAATCTACAATTTGCAGCAGCTTCTGCATTATTATCCAAGAGATTATGACTGCTATGCAGAGCCGGTTCCCCTTCGCGAATGCAGACAAGAGGAAAAGAATGCGGTATACGGAAGAATTGTCCACAGTCCGTCGGTAAAAGGAAACCAGAGAAAGAGCGTCGTTGTCCTGGAACTCTACGAGGAGCCGGTGCGGCTGCAGCTTACCTGGTTTAATATGCCGTTTCTGCGGAGCACGCTGAAGAAAGGCAGTGTTTTTATCTTCCGCGGAAAGATACAGGAAAAATCAGGCCGTCTCGTGATGGAGCAGCCGGAAATCTTCACTCCTGCCGCATACCATGAGCTTCTGGCAAGTCTTCAGCCGGTTTATGGGCTGACAGCCGGTCTCACGAACAAGATGGTGAGCAAGGCCGTCGCACAGGTGCTGGAACGATGCGCACCTGCGCAGGACTATCTGCCGGAGAAAATCCGTGCCCGGTATGAACTCTGTGAAATCAATTATGCCCTCCATGAGGTTCATTTTCCAAAAGACCAGGAGCATCTGGCAACGGCGCGGCGCAGAATTGTGTTCGAAGAGTTTTTTCTCTTCATCCTGTCCCTGCGGCAGTTAAAAGAGCAGACGGAGGGAATTACCAATGTGTTCCCGATCCGCGCCGTCTGGAAGACGGAGGAAGTCATCGAAAATATGCCGTACCGTCTCACGAATGCACAGATGCGCGTGTGGGGCGAACTGGAGCGGGACTTAAAAGGCCATACCCGCATGGCGCGGCTGGTACAGGGAGATGTCGGAAGCGGAAAGACGATTCTGGCATTCCTTGCAATGATTATGACAGCTGAGAACGGCTACCAGTCGGCGCTGATGGTTCCGACGGAGGTTCTGGCGCGGCAGCACTATGAATCGCTCTGCACACTGCTGAAAGAAAACAATCTGACGGAATACAATCCCCGCCTTCTGACTGGATCCACGAAAGCAAAAGAACGCCGGGAAATCTATGCCAGTCTGGAAGACGGAAGCTGCAAAATGGTGATCGGCACACATGCACTGATTCAGGAAAAGGTACAGTACAAAAATCTGGCGCTTGTCATCACAGACGAACAGCACCGCTTCGGTGTCCGGCAGAGAACGGCACTTGCTGAAAAAGGGGAACCGCCGAATGTTCTCGTTATGAGTGCAACGCCGATTCCAAGAACCCTGGCTATCATTCTGTACGGAGATCTTTCGATTTCTGTGATTGATGAACTTCCGGCGAAGCGTCTGCCGATCAAAAACTGTGTGGTGGATACGTCTTACCGTCCAAAAGCTTACCGCTTTATCACGCGGCAGGTCGAACTGGGCCGTCAGGCGTATGTGATCTGCCCGATGGTGGAGGAGAGCGAGGGTCTGGAAGCGGAAAACGTCACCGACTATACACAGCTCCTAAAAAAAGAGCTGCCGGGCATCACAGTAGAGATGCTGCACGGACAGATGAAGGCGGCGCAGAAAAACGAGATCATGGAGCGGTTCGCCAGCGGAGAAATCCAGGTACTCGTCTCGACGACAGTCGTGGAGGTCGGTGTCAACGTGCCGAATGCAACGGTGATGATGGTGGAAAATGCCGAACGGTTCGGCCTTGCACAGCTCCATCAGCTCCGCGGACGTGTCGGAAGAGGAGAGCATCAGTCCTACTGTATTTTCATCCGCGGAAACAAAGATCAGGAAACCGCCAAACGTCTGGAAATCCTGAACCATTCGAACGACGGGTTTTATATTGCTTCGGAAGATTTGAAACTGCGCGGCAGCGGCGATCTGCTTGGAACGCGCCAGAGCGGGGATATGGAATTCCAGATGGCAGATATTTTCCGGGATGCCGATATCCTGCAGAAAGCGAGTGAGGCGGCTTCAGAACTGCTTGCCGACGATCCTTATTTTGAAAAACCGGAGCATGAACTGCTGAAAAAGGTAATGAAATCGTATCTTGATCTGGAAAACCACGACATTGGATTGTGAAAAATTACAAAAAAATCCGGCTTTAAAATGCAAAATCGGATAAAAATAACAGCCTGATTGGATAGTATGGAAAATGACTGTACAATTTCGTGGAAAATTCGTGCGAAATCAGATATTACTTGAAATGACAAAAAAATTCATGTATCATAAACAAGGAATCAAAAAATGTGCGGACCGTGAGTGTCAAGCGTTCGCCTGAATGATAGTTCGCAGGACGGCTCTTCCAAAATATACAGGGCCGGTCTAAATGGGAGGAAACAGATATGGTAAAGAAAAAACCAGCTGCCCAGGCTAAGACAGCAGAGAACGAGACAGTAAAAGTAGAGACCAAAGCAGCAGAAAAAACAACCGCAGCAGAGAAAGAAGCTGTAAAAGAAGTTGTAAAGGAAACTGCAGCAGCAGAGGAAGCACCTGCAAAAGCAGAAGAAAAACCAGCAGCAAAAGCTGCAAAAACAACCCGCACAACAGCAAAGAAAACAACGACAAAGAAAGCGGCTGCACCGAAAAAACCAGCAGCAGCGAAAAAGCCGGCAGAGAAAAAAGCACCTGCAAAAGCAGCAAAGAAAGAAGCGGAGCAGGAGATGATTCTGCAGTTCGGCGGAAGAGAAATCAAGGAGAAAGATCTGTACGAGAGAATCCAGCAGATCTGGATCGAAGGATATGGCAAGAAAGCAGAGGAATTAAAGAGCCTGAAGGTTTATGTAAAACCGGAGGAATTTACTGCTTACTACGTAATCAATGATGATGTAACTGGAAGCATTGATCTGTAAGTATTATGTACCAGCTCTGCAGGAGCAAGAAAAAAGCGTGAGCTTTTCCGAAAAGAAAAGAGCTCACGCTTTTTGATGCCTGTTCCGGCATCAGGATGTTATACCGGGATGATTAGTACTGGCCAGAAGAACCGCCGGACATCTGGCGTTCCTGCTGCTCAATCATCTTTTTGACCATATAACCTCCGACAGAACCATTCTGTTTGGAAGTCAGGTTACCGTTGTAGCCATCACTGAGCGGCACGCCGAGTTCGCTTGCCACCTCAAATTTGAATTTGTCCAGAGCGCCTTTTGCTTCTGGTACTGCTGCGGTATTCGATGAACGATTCGCCATGTTCATTCCCTCCTTTATCTTTGTGCTTGTTAAAAGCTGCTGTGAAGCAGAACCGGATGTGTTTTCCATCTGTTCTGCTACGGTCATAGTATGTGGAAAGAAAACAAAAATAAACTTCCAGATTCTGTATTTTTTCCGGAAAAGCGGAGAAAGTAAAAGAAGAAGGAAAAATGGAACGGCAGAAAAAATATAAAAACTGTGTAAAAAATTCACAAAAAGAATTGCGTATTGAAAATAAATTTGTTATAATTGCTGTACATGGTAGTAAAAACAGGAGAAGGGGCGGTTTGCAGTAATGAATATTGGAATCATAGCACACAACAGCAAGAAGAGTCTGATCGAGGATTTCTGCATTGCATACAAGGGAATCCTCATGAAACATGAGGTGTACGCCACCGGAACCACCGGACGGCGGATTGAAGAGGTGACGAACCTTCATGTACACAAGTTTCTGCCTGGAAGCGTAGGCGGAGACAAACAGTTTACCGAGATGATTGAACGCGGCGATATGGATATGGTAATTTTCTTTTACAATCCGACGATGATCAATCCGAAAGAGCCGGATGTCTACAAAATTATCCGTACCTGCGACCAGTACAATATCCCGATTGCAACAAATATCGGAACTGCGGAGTCTCTGATTTTGGGACTTGCAAGAGGAGATTTGGACTGGAGAGAGCAGTTGAAAGCCGACTGATCCATCAAACAAAAACAGTAAGGACGAAAATAAGACCAACATGAGAGTAATAGCAGGAAAATGCCGGAGTCTTCCATTAAAGACGGTTCCCGGCAGACAGACCCGGCCGACGACGGACCGGATCAAAGAAACCTTATTTAATATGCTTCAGCCGTATCTGCCGGATGCGCGTTTTCTCGATCTGTTCGCCGGAAGCGGGGCGATCGGAATCGAGGCGTTGAGCCGCGGCGCCGAGCGCGCGTGGTTCGTAGAGCAGAACAAAGCTGCAGCAGACTGTATCCGGCAGAATTTAAAATTTACGAAGCTGGAACAGCAGGCAGTGCTCCTGCCCATGGAAGCGCATGCAGCTCTGCAGTCGCTTCAGGGACAGGAGCCTTTTGACTGCATTTTTATGGACCCGCCATACGATAAGGGACTGGAAAAGGACGTGCTGTATGCGTTCCGCGACGCCTCTTTTATCGGTGAGGATACCTTAATTATTGTAGAAGCATCGCTGAATACTGATTTCGACTGGGCGGAGGATGCCGGATACGAAATTCTGAAGAAAAAAATCTATAAGACAAATGTCCATGTATTCCTTACCCCGAAAAGCAAACACGAAGGAGTAAAAGAATCATGAAGACAGCCGTATACCCGGGAACTTTTGACCCTGTAACGTATGGTCATCTGGATGTCATTCTGCGTGCATCCAAGCTTTTTGACTGCGTAATCGTGGGAGTTTTACATAATTCCTCAAAATCTCCGTTGTTTTCTGTGGAAGAACGTGTTAATATACTAAAGAAAGCGACCCAGGACATTCCAAATGTCGAAGTCCGTTCTTTCAGCGGGCTCGCTGTTGATTTTGCGAAGGAATGCCAGGCGCATACGATCGTCCGCGGACTCCGCGCGATCACAGACTTTGAATATGAACTGCAGATGGCACAGACGAACCGCGTTCTGGAACCGGAAGTAGATACCACGTTTCTGATTACCTCGCTGGAGTATGCGTACCTCAGCTCCACGGTAGTAAAAGAAGTAGCTGCTTTTGGCGGCGACATTCACAAATTTGTTCCGGATTTTGTGGAAAAAGAAATCCGCGCAAAGTATGCCGCCCGAAATTCAGAAGGAATGCCGCAGGATAAAAGATAAGGAGAATTAAAATGAGCAGCAGAATTGAACAGATCATCGAAGAAATTGAGGAGTATGTAGAGAGCTGTAAATATCAGCCGCTGTCTACCACCAAAATCGTTGTAAATAAAGAAGAATTAGAAGAGCTTCTCCGTGAGCTCCGTCTGAAAACACCGGACGAGATTAAACGGTACCAGAAGATCATCAGCAACAAAGATGCGATTCTGGCAGATGCACAGAACAAGGCAGATGCCATCATTGCAGAGGCACAGGCAAAGGCAAGAGAGATGGTAGAGCAGAGTGAAGTGATGCAGTCAGCATACGCACAGGCAAATGAGACCGTCAACAATGCAAACCAGCAGGCACAGGAAATCCTGGATGCTGCAACCAACGATGCCAACAGCATCCGTCTCGGTGCCATCGGATATACCGATGATATGCTTGCCAACTTAAGTAATATTATGACGACTGCATTAAACGATGCAGGAGAGAAATACAACAGCTTTGTAGAATCCCTGACAAGCTGCTACAATACCGTTGTTCAGAACAGAAGTGAGCTCTCCCCGCAGGGTGCTCCGGAAGAAGAAAAGCCAGAGGAAGAAGTTGTCGTACCGGAATATGATCCGGCATCAGAAGAGGAAAGCGAAGAGGAATAAACCAAGCGTTCCTGCGAAAGCAGCACAGCAGAGCTTCCCGGCAAGATAAGGCCAGAGGGGCAGACCGCTGTTATGGATCATACAGTTTGTCTGGGCAGCGACAGAGAGACCGCCGAAGGCGGCGCAGGTAAGGACAGCAGAGACTTTTCCAGCGTAAGGGAGAGAGGACGCGGCAAGCTGTGCGATTCCCGTCGTGATTTCCAGCGCGCCGCAGAGCAGGGGCGAGGCGGAACCAAACGGATGCAGATCCATCAGAAGTCCGGACAGAATGGAAAACAGGATGATGTATCCGCCAAGCTGTGTAATGATTTCAAATCCGTTCATGATAGAGGTGTCCAGCAGGTTTCCTTTGGAAGTCTGTTTTGACATCTCTTTTTTTTCCACGGAATGTGTCCGATGGGCGGTGTGCCGGTGCAGGCGGAAGCGGCGGAAAACAAGCCGGAACAGAAAACCAGTTAGAAAATTGGAACCGTAGAGCACGCCGAAGACGAACCCGGGATGGATCTGTCCGGAAAACGCAGTTAAGATAACATAGGAAGACAGAAAAGCAGGACTCGGACTGCTGCAGAAGGTTAAAAGATAGCACGCTTCGTTCCGGTCAATTTCTTCTGCCTCATAGAGCTGGGCAGTGATGCGCGCTCCCATGGGAAAACCGCAGAAAAGACCGAGAAAAAGTGCATAAAACCCAGCCGGGGAAAGACCGAAAACCGTTTGAAAAAAAACTTCTGCACGGGCAGAGATCCGCCGCGCGGCTCCTGTTTCCAGAAGAAGAGATGTCAGAATCAGAAACGGCAGAAGTGACGGAAGAATGGTATGAAACCAGAGATTGACACCCTCGCAGGCATAGAAAAAAGTCCGCGCGGGAAAGATAAGAAGACAGAAAAAAAGAAGCAGGGAAGAGAGAAATAAAAGTGATTTTTTCATGACGTTCGAACCTCCTCCCGCTTTCTAAAATAGAGTATGACGAAGCTTTGAAAAAAAGAAGATGGGAGAAGAAAAAATGAGCGTATTAGCAGGATTAAGACCGGAACGGGTATTTTATTATTTTGAAGAGCTCTGCCGCATTCCGCACGGCTCCGGAAACACAAAAGAAGTGAGCGACTATCTGGTTCAGTTTGCAAGGGACCATGAATTATCCTGGTATCAGGATGCGTCCAACAACGTGATCATCCGCCGCCCGGCATCGAAGGGATGTGAATTGGCTCCGACCGTGATTCTGCAGGGCCACTGCGATATGGTCTGCGAGAAGAAGCCGGGCAGCAGCCACGATTTTACGAAGGACGGCCTTGAGCTTCACATCGACGGCGATGAGATTTATGCCAGGGACACGACGCTTGGCGGAGACGACGGAATTGCCGTTGCCTATATGCTGGCTGTGCTGGAATCGGATGATCTGCAGCTTCCGGCCATCGAGGCACTGATTACGACGGATGAAGAGATCGGACTGCTCGGCGCAGCAGCATTAAACGGGAATGAATTAAAGGGAAGAACACTGTTAAATATGGATTCTGAAGAGGAAGGCATTCTCACCGTATCGTGCGCAGGCGGTATGACAGCCATGATGGATCTGCCGGTGCGCAGAAGCGAAGTGATAGGTGAGCAGATGGAAGTGACGATTTCCGGTCTCGCCGGTGGCCATTCCGGTACGGAAATCCACAAAAACCGTGCCAACTCCAACATTCTGGCGGGCCGTTTCCTGTACGAACTGGCAGGAAAGATGGATTATGCCCTGATCGAGCTGGAGGGCGGCTTAAAAGACAACGCCATTCCGCGGACAACCCGCATGCTTCTTGCCATCGACGGCGGAGAGAAAGAGATCTTAAAAGAGGAAGCATCACGCTTCACCGAAAATCTTCGCAGAGAGTACAGCGGAACAGATGACGGTATTACCGTTACGGTAGAGAAAACAGGCGAGGGCGCTGCACCGGCGCTTCATCCGGTCAGCCTGCAGAAAACCGTCTTTTTCCTGATGAATCTTCCGAACGGGGTACAGAAGATGAGCGGCCAGATCCCGGGACTGGTGGAAACATCCCTGAACCTCGGCATTCTGAAATTAGAGCCGGATCACCTGCATGCGTGTGCGAGTGTGCGGAGCTCCGTGGGAAGTGCAAAAGAAGCCCTTTCCGACAAGCTGGAGTATCTGATCGGTTTCCTGGGCGGTGAGTTCCACGTAGAGGGCGCGTACCCGGCATGGGAGTATAAAGAGGATTCTGCCCTCCGCGATCTGATGGTGGCGGAATATGAAGCCATGTATGGACAGAAACCGGCAGTGGAAGCGATTCATGCCGGACTGGAATGCGGTTTGTTCTATGAAAAGCTTTCCGGTCTTGACTGTGTATCTTTCGGCCCGAACATGAAAGCAATCCACACGACCGAGGAGCGGCTTTCGATTTCCTCCGTGGAGAGAACGTATCAGTACCTGTGCCGCGTTCTGGAGCAGCTTTCGAAACGGCAGGCATAAAAAACTGCCCGTGTCTATTTCAAAAAAGTTTCTGAAAAACAGTCATAAAACAGAAAAGACAGGCATAAAGTAACAGGGTGGGGATTGAATTTCCAAAGCGTTTACCATCCGATAAGAAAAATGGCTGAAAGCAGGAGCAAAAAAGGAGATTAGGGGACATGGATATACTGTTATGGCATGAGATTCTGGAACCATACGAGCTGGCTGTCAAGGAATTACAGGTGAAATTCCGGCATCTGATCAAGGAGCACCACGGAAAAGGGCTGTACTCACCGATCGAGAGTGTGAGCGGCCGTGTGAAGAGTGTTTCCAGTATTCTGGAAAAAATGCAGAGAAAGGGCATTGCGCCCGAAGAGATGGAGGAGCAGGTGGAGGATATCGCGGGCATCCGCATCATCTGTCAGTTCGTTGAAGATATCGAAAAGGTTGCCGACCTGATCCAGAAGCGGTCGGATATTGAGATTAAGAGCGAGAAAGACTACATCCGCCACATGAAGGACAGCGGTTACCGGAGCTATCACCTCATTGTCTACTATACCGTGGAGACGATGAACGGCCCGAAGCGCATCCAGGTGGAAATCCAGATCCGCACGATGGCGATGGATTTCTGGGCGACGATTGAGCACTCGCTGCAGTACAAATATAAGGCAAATATTCCGGATCACATCCGGGAGCGCTTAAGCGCAGCTGCAAAGGCGATCATTGTGCTGGATAATGAGATGTCCTCTGTGCGGAGTGAGATTATGGATGCACAGAATTCCTCCCAGATGCAGCGGAATCTGATCACGGATATCCTGAATAATATCGAGAATCTTTACAAGGTGACGAACAAACGCGAAGTAGAAAAAATTCAGGATGAGTTTTATCACATCTATGCGCAGAACGATCTGCAGGAGTTAAAACGGTTCCACAAAGAACTGGATCTGATTGCAGAGGGATACCGCGCACAGGCAATTACAGACGAACTTTAGAACAAAAGGGGATAAACGGATATGATCACACTGCCGGAAGCCTTTGAGCAGGAGATGAAACAGCTGCTCGGTGAGGAAGAATATGAGGCATACCGCAAGACATTTGACGAGGCGGTACATAGAGGACTGCGGGTAAACAACGGAAAAATTTCGACAGAAGAGTTTCTTAGGCGGACCGATATTCCGCTTAAGAAGGTTCCGTGGATCCCCAATGGATTTTATTACGATGAAGAGAGCTGCAATCCGGCAAAGGATGCCGATTACTATGCGGGCCTGTATTATCTGCAGGAGCCGAGTGCGATGACACCGGCATCCCGCCTTCCAATTGAGCCGGATGACCGTGTGCTCGATCTCTGTGCGGCACCGGGCGGAAAGGCAACGGAGCTGGGAAGCCGGATCGGTGAGGGCGGCATGCTGCTGGCAAACGATATCAGCAATTCGCGGGCGAAGGCGCTGCTGCGCAACCTGGAAATCCAGGGAGTGGGACGTCTTCTCGTGACGAGCGAGGATCCGGAAAAATTAGTAACCTTGTATCCGGCCTTTTTTGACAAGATCCTTCTTGACGCGCCGTGCTCTGGGGAGGGCATGTTCCGAAAAGAGAGCTCAATGCTGCGCTACTACAGTGAAAATGGGCCGGAGCATTATGTGCCGATCCAGAAAAAACTGATCGAGCAGGCGTATCAGATGCTTGCAGAGGGCGGAGAGCTGCTGTACTCTACCTGTACGTTTTCTGTAAAGGAGAACGAAGAGGTCATCGCAGGGCTGCTGGATGCGCATCCGGATATGGAAGTGCAGGAAATTACCCCGGGTTACGAAGGGTTTGCGCCGGGAGTATCCGTGAATGGCCGCGATCTTTCCCGGTGCGTTCATATTTTCCCGCAGCGGATGGAGGGAGAAGGCCATTTCGTGGCGCTCCTGAAAAAGCAGGGAGAGAGCCGGAAACGGCAGCCGTCCCGCCTTTTGGAAACGACAAAGAAGCTGCCGAAAGAGGCGGAAGAGTTTCTTGCTGGCGTGCGCATGGACTGGAAGAATGGTTCGTTTGCCCTTGTGAAAGACCAGCTCTATTTTCTGCCGGAAGGTGTCTGTGCGGCAAAGGGTCTGCGCTATCTGCGGACCGGACTTTCGCTTGGCACCGTAAAGAAAAACCGCTTCGAGCCGTTCCAGGCGCTGGCGGCGTATCTGAAAAAAGAAGAATACGTTTCGTGTTTGACCATTCCCAAGGGAGATGACCGTGTCATGCGCTACTTAAAGGGTGAGACACTCTCGTTTTCCGAGGAAGAGTGTCAGGGGAAAAAGGGCTGGGTGCTTGTGTGCCTGGATGATTTCCCACTTGGCTGGGGAAAAATAAACAACGGAACGTTAAAAAATAAATATTATGCAGGATGGCGGATGGTATGAGTAAATTACGACTCGATAAATATCTGGCGGACATGGGTGTGGGAACACGCCAGGAAGTAAAGGCCCTGATCCGGAAGGGACGGGTGGCCGTAGACGGAATTACGGCAAAAGCCCCGGAACTGAAAGTCGACCCGGATGAAGCGCAGGTGACTGTGGACGGAAACAGCATTTCCTATGTGAAAATGGAATACTGGATGCTCCACAAACCGGCGGGGGTGTCGTCTCTGCGACGGAGGACCGCCGTGACCGTACCGTACTCGATCTTTTAAGTGATGCGGCAAGAAAAGACCTCTTTCCGGTCGGACGGCTCGACAAGGACACCGAAGGGCTGCTGCTGATTACGAACGACGGAGCCCTTTCCCACCGGCTGCTCTCTCCGAAATCGCATGTCTCGAAAGTGTATGAGGCCGTGATTGACGGAAAAGTGACAGAAGAAGATCGGCAGGCATTTGCCGAAGGGCTCGACATTGGGGACGACAAACCGACACTTCCGGCCGAGCTTACCATTCTGGAAACGACAGAAAAAGAGCCTGGCATTTTTGAAAGCCGGATCCGCATTACCATCTGTGAGGGCCGCTTCCACCAGATCAAGCGCATGTTTGAGAAGGTCGGAAAAACGGTCGTCTATTTGAAACGGCTGTCGATGGGGAGCCTGGAACTTGATCCGGCGCTGCCAAAGGGCAGTGCCCGTCTCCTGACGCAGGAAGAAAAAGCGGCGCTTGGCATAGCGGACGCCGAAACACAGAAAGGAAAGTAAAGCATGCCTTTTTTACCAATTACAAGAAAAGAGATGAAGGAACGGGGAATCGAACAGTTTGACTTTGTCTATGTCATCGGAGATGCCTACGTGGACCATTCCTCGTTTGGCCCGGCAATCATCAGCCGTGTGCTCGAGGCGAACGGCTATTCCGTCGGCATCATCTCACAGCCGGACTGGAAGGACGAGAACAGCATTTCGATTTTCGGTGAACCGCGTCTTGGCTTTCTTGTCTCTTCCGGAAATATGGATTCCATGGTCAACCATTATACCGTGGCGAAAAAGCACCGAAAAACAGATGCCTTTACGCCGGGCGGTGTCATGGGAAAACGGCCGGACCGCGCGGTTACCGTGTACGGCAATCTGATCCGGAGAACGTATAAACATACACCGATGATCCTCGGCGGCATCGAGGCATCGCTCCGGCGCCTTTCGCATTACGATTACTGGTCTGACCAGGTGCGCCGCTCCGTCCTTCTCGATTCCGGTGCGGATCTGATTTCGTACGGAATGGGAGAACTTTCGATCGTAGCGATTGCAGATGCACTTGCGGCTGGCATTGACGTTCATGATATCACCTTTATTCCGGGAACCGTTTATCGGAGCAAAACGCTGGATCACCTGATTGATCCGGTGGTGCTGCCGTCATTCGAGGAGGTGCGGGAGAGCAAGCGGACGTATGCGGAGAGCTTTGCGATTCAGTATAAAAATACCGATGCCATCAATGCGAAGCCGATGGCAGAGCCGTATGAGGGCCAGGGCTACATTGTACAGAATCCGCCTTCCCGTCCTTTGACAGAGCAGGAGATGGATGATGTCTATGCGCTTCCATACATGCGCGCCTATCACCCAAGCTATGAAAAAGACGGCGGTGTGCCGGCGCTTGGGGAAATCAAATACAGTCTGACGAGCAACCGCGGCTGCTTTGGATCCTGCAGTTTCTGCGCGTTGACGTTCCACGAGGGACGCGTTGTGCAGACAAGAAGCCACGAATCCATTCTGGCGGAAGCGCGGCAGATGGTTCAGGAAAAAGAATTTAAAGGCTATATTCACGATGTCGGCGGCCCGACGGCGGATTTCCGCGGTCCGGCATGCAAAAAGCAGCTTACCAAAGGCGCCTGCCCGAACCGGAACTGTCTCTTCCCGGAGCCGTGTAAAAATATGGTGGCAGATCACAGAGATTATGTGAAGCTGCTGCGGGAATTAAAAGACATTCCGGGCGTGAAGAAAGTCTTTATCCGCTCCGGCATCCGTTTTGACTATGTCCTGGCCGATAAAGACCAGACGTTCCTTTCCGAGCTGGTAAAGGATCACATCAGCGGTCAGCTCCGCGTTGCGCCGGAGCACGTTTCGAACCGTGTGCTTTCCTATATGGGAAAACCGCGCCACGAAGTATATCAGGAATTTATCCGCCGCTTCGATGCGTGCAACAAAAAGACGGGGAAGCAGCAGTACGCACTTCCGTATTTTATGTCGTCCCATCCGGGGTGTGACTTGGAGGATGCGGTGGAGCTTGCCGAGTACATCCGCGATATGGGATTTATCCCGGAGCAGGCACAGGACTTCTATCCGACGCCTTCCACACTTTCCACCTGTATGTACTATACCGGTCTTGACCCGCGGACGATGGATCCGGTTTACGTGCCGAAATCGCCGCATGAGAAGGCGATGCAGCGTGCGCTGATTCAGTACCGGAATCCGGAGAACTATGAGCTCGTCTGCGAGGCACTGCGCCGGACACACCGGGAGGATCTGATCGGATTCGGACCGAAATGTCTCGTACGGCCGAGAAAGATGGCCGGGGAGGCAGGAAAACCGTCAAGAGGAAAAGGGTCCAACGGAAAAGGCTTTGGCCAGAAGACGGCGAATGACCGTTCCGGACAGGGAAAAGCCAAAACAGGCGGACGGCCGAAAAAGACGCTCCGCAACGTGCACAAAAAGAAATAGACACGCAGAAGATGAGCGGGGATCTTATCGAAGAAGGGAAATGACAGAAGAATGAAGATCAGAAAAGGGGATTACGGCTATATCCGCCGGGAAAAGAAAAAAAGACTGCTTGTGACACTGGGACTGTTCGTCCTTCCGGCCATCGTTTTTATTGTCGGACTTGTGCTTGCAGACGGAAACAAGAGCAACATTTTTACGGTTGTCGCCGTAGTAGGCTGTCTGCCGGGCTGCCGCGCCGCCGTCGGTTTTATCATGATGGTTATGCAAAAGCCAGTGAACAAAGCAGTGTACGATGCCATTGAGGCAAAAAAAGGAAAACTGCTGATGGGATATGAAATGTATATCACACAGGAAAAATCGAGTCTGATGATCGAAGCAGCGGCGTTCTGCGGTGAGGAGATCGCCTGCTACACCTCGCGTGCCAAAGACCAGAAACAGATCGAGGACTGCACTACGTATCTGAACAAGATCATCCGTGCCAACGGCTACAAATGCCATGTGAAGATTTTTGAGCGGGAAAAAGCGTTTCTGGAGCGCCTCGATTCCCTGAACCGCAACTACGATGAGCTGGAAAAGAGCGCCAGTGAAAACTTCAAACCGGATGAGCGGTACCCGGATCTGTCCCGCACGGAACTGGTGAAACACACGATGCTGGCGCTGGCACTGTAGGAGACCATTGCTATGAGAGAACTGACCGTGACAGAAAAAGACTGCGCGCAGCAGCTCATCAAATATCTGTCCAAATATATGGAGGAGGCGCCAAAGAGCTTCTTCTATAAAATGCTGCGAAAGAAAAACATTGTGCTGAACCAGAAAAAGGCGGACGGCAGTGAAAAGCTGAAAACAGGCGATACGATCCGGCTGTATCTGGCGGAAGAGACCATCGAAAAATTTCGGAAAACACCGGAAAAACCGGCGGCTGGAAAACAGGTAAAGTATCCGAAGCTGGATATCGTCTATGAAGACGAAAAAGTAATTTTCCTGAACAAGCCGGCAGGTGTCCTCTCACAGAAGGCGAAAGAGACGGATGTGAGCCTTACCGAAGCGCTCGGCGCCTATCTTTCGGAAAAAAATGCCGGGGAGGAGACCATGTTCCGCGCCGGACTCTGCAATCGTCTGGACCGGAACACCAGCGGTCTGATTCTTGCCGGAAAAACCGTTGCGGCGACGCAGCAGCTTTCAGAACTGATCGCAGAGCGGGCTGTTGGAAAATACTATCTGACGGTTGTAAAAGGAACCGTGACAGAGACAGAGCGGATACGCGGATATCTCACAAAAAATGAGAGGACAAACCGTGTTTCGATTCAGAGAGAGCAGCAGGGAGATGCTGTTTACATAGAAACCGCATACCGGCCGCTCTGTGCCGGAAGAGGCTGTACGCTGCTGGAGGTTGAGCTGGTGACCGGAAAGAGCCATCAGATCCGCAGCCATCTCGCGAGCATCGGTCATCCGCTTGCGGGAGATACGAAATACGGGGATGCGGAGTTTAACCGCCGCTTCCGGGAAAAATACGGACTGAAATACCAACTTCTCCATTCGTGGAAGGCGGTATTTCCAGAGCTTACGGGCACCTTATCGGATCTGTCCGGAAAAACCTTTACAGCGCCCCTGCCATCATCCGTGCGCCGGATTTTACAGGGAGAACATTTGACGGGAGAAGGATTATGAGCCGAAAAGACAACGAAAAGAAAGAAACAAAACCAAGAAAAACGGAGGAGACGAGCATCGGACGGGAAATCTGGGAATATGTAAAAATGATCGCCATTGTCGTGGCAGTCGTTGTTTTTGTGGAGCAGGTCATTGTCATCAATGCAAGAATCCCATCTCCTTCCATGGAAAACACGATTATGACCGGAGACCAGATCTTCGGTAACCGCCTTGCTTATGTAAAGAGCGATCCGCAGCGGTATGACATCGTTATTTTCTATTATCCGGACGACGAGAAGCAGAAGTTTATCAAGCGCGTCATCGGACTGCCGGGAGAGACGGTTACGATCCGCGACGGAAAGGTGTATATCAACGATTCCACCGAGCCGCTGCGCGATGATTTCTGCCCGGAAACACCGGTCGGCGATTTCGGACCGTATGAGGTGCCGGAGGGCTGCTACTTTATGCTCGGCGACAACCGGAACGTATCAAAGGATTCCCGCTACTGGCTGAATCCGTACGTAGAGAAAGACAAGATCATCGGCAAGGCCTTTCTGCGCTACTGGCCGCTGAACAAAATTTCTCTGATTGAATAAGAACAGAACGAAGACGAGGACAGGAATTATGGCATGGACATCGAGGGGACTCCGCGGATCAACGTTGGAGGAAATGATCAACCGCACAAACGAGCAGTACCGTGACAAGCATCTGGCACTGATCCAGAAGGTGCCGACGCCGATCACCCCGATCAAAATAGATAAGGAGAGCAGACACATCACGCTGGCTTATTTTGAAAAGAAGAGTACCGTTGATTACATCGGCGCTGTACAGGGCATTCCCGTCTGCTTCGATGCCAAAGAGTGCAAAACGGATTCCTTTCCGCTCGCAAACATCCACGAGCACCAGGTCACGTTTATGAAAGATTTCGAGCAGCAGGGGGGGATTTCCTTCCTGCTGCTGTATTTTACGGCGCGGGACGAATATTATTACCTGCGGTATGAGACGATGAAAACCTTCTGGGACCGCGGACAGAACGGCGGAAAGAAGCATTTTTCCTACACCGAGCTTGAAACGTCATTCTTCCTTCCCAGAACGGGAAGCAGCGTTCTCGTCCCGTACCTGAACGGAATCCAGAAGGATCTGGAGATACGGGATTCGAAAGCGGATTAAAATTTTGAGTTGACAGGGAAAATGTTTTCCGATATACTAACCATAGTTTTAAATTCAATATGATAATATGGTAGTGAACTAAAGCGAAAAAGTGAGGACAACAAAACATGGATCGATTAATTCATACCCCGGAAGGCGTCCGGGATGTCTACAATCAGGAATGTACGAAAAAATTATACCTGGAGAATCAGATTGAGCAGGTATTTCATGCGTTTGGATATCAGGATATTGAAACACCGACGTTCGAGTTTTTTGATGTATTCGGAAGAGAAGTGGGAACAACACCGTCCCGCGAGCTCTACAAATTCTTTGACCGCGACGGCAACACCCTTGTGCTCCGTCCGGACTTTACCCCGTCGATTGCACGTGCAGCCTCCATGTATTTCATGGAAGAGACGATGCCGATCCGCCTTTGCTACAGAGGAAGCAGCTTCGTCAACAGCAGCAGCTATCAGGGCCGCTTAAAAGAGTCCACCCAGATGGGCGTCGAGCTCTTAAACGATGATTCCGCAATGGCAGACGCAGAGATCATTGCGATGACCGTAAAAGTTATGCTGGATGCCGGTCTTACCGATTTCCAGATCAGCATCGGCCACGTAGGTTTCTTCCAGGCGCTCGCCGAGGAAGCTGCTCTCTCCGAGGATGTTCTGAACGAATTAAAAGAACTGATTTCCATTAAAAATCATTTTGGCGCCGAGGAGCTGCTGGCAAAACAGAACCTTCGAAGTGATCTGTTTGAAGCACTCCGTGATGTTCCGCAGCTGTTCGGAAATGCAGAGATTCTCGAAAAGGCAAAAGGCCTTACAAGAAATCCGGCGGCAAGAGAGGCACTCGATCGTCTGGCTACGATCTATGAGATCGTTAAAGATTACGGCTATGAAAAATACGTCTTCTTCGATCTCGGTCTTTTAAGCAAATTCCATTACTACACCGGTATTATTTTCCAGGCCTACACCTACGGCACCGGCGAGCCGATCGTAAAAGGCGGCCGCTACGATGCACTGCTGCAGCACTTCGGAAAGAAGGCGCCGGCGATCGGATTCTGTACTGTCATGGAATCTCTGATGAATGCACTGGAGCGCCAGAAAATTTCTCTTCCGATTGTCAATACGAAAACGATGCTGCTCTACCCAGATTTCCTTCAGCCGCTGGCCGTAAAACTTGCCAACGAGCACAGAAGCAAAGGCATGGATGTCGCGCTGGTCTGCTTTGCAAGGGACAAGGTTCTTGCAGATTATGAAGAATACGGCAGAAAGAACCAGTTCGGCGGCATTGTCTATATTCAGAAGAGCGATTCGGTGCTTGCCATCGATTTGTCGACAGGAGAAGTACAGCCGGTGGAGCTGTAGGAGAGGAAGGGTACGAAAAAGATGAGATATTTGACCATTGCACTGACAAAAGGACGCCTGGCGTACCAGACGCTGGAGCTGCTGGAAAAAGTCGGCATCACCTGCGATGAAATGAAAAATAAAGATACGAGAAAGCTGATTTTCACGGACGAAGAGCATAAGCTCCGTTTCTTCCTCGCCAAAGGTCCGGATGTGCCGACCTATGTGGAGTACGGTGCAGCGGATATCGGAATCGTCGGAAAGGACACGATTCTGGAGGAAGGAAGACGCCTCTACGAGGTATTGGACCTTGGCTACGGCAAGTGCCGCATGTGTGTCTGCGGACCGGAATCCGCGCGTGAGCTGCTGCAGCACAACCAGCAGATCCGTGTGGCAACGAAGTACCCAAACATTGCCAAGGATTACTTCTACAACCGCAAGCACCAGACCGTTGAGATGATCAAGCTGAACGGCTCGATCGAGCTGGCACCGATTGTCGGACTTTCCGAAGTGATTGTGGATATTGTAGAGACAGGAAGCACTTTACGGGAAAACGGCCTGACCGTTCTCGAGGAGGTCTGCCCGCTGTCTGCGCGTATGGTTGTCAACCAGGTGAGCATGCGGATGGAAAATGAGAGAATTACCAAATTAATTCAGGATCTGAAAGGAGCACTGGTATGAGAATCGTAAAACTGACAAAAGAGACCACAGAAAATATTCTGGAGAATATGCTGAAACGAAGCCCGACACAGTACGGAACGTACGAGGCTTCCGTGCAGGAGATCATTGAGAATGTAAAAACAAGAAAAGACGCAGCTGTTTTCGAATATACCGAGAAATTCGACCACGCGGTACTCGATGCTTCTACCGTAGAAGTAACACAGGAAGAGATTGATGAAGCGTACAACATCGTAGATCCAGAGCTGATCGGTGTCATCCGCAGATCCATGAAAAATATCCGTGAGTTCCACGAAAAACAGAAACAGAACAGCTGGTTCACCTCCACCGAGAACGGAACGATGCTTGGCCAGAAGCTGACCGCCCTGAACCGTGTCGGCGTATACGTTCCGGGAGGAAAGGCAGCGTATCCGTCCTCCGTTCTGATGAACATTCTTCCGGCAAAAGTGGCAGGGGTCAAAGAAATCTGCATGACAACGCCGTGCGGCAGAGACGGAAAAGTCAACCCGGTTGTCCTTGCGGCAGCAAAAGAAGCCGGTGCGGACCGCGTCTTTAAAATCGGCGGTGCACAGGCAATTGCAGCCTTTGCTTACGGAACCGAGAGCATTCCGAAAGTCGATAAAATCGTAGGACCTGGAAACATCTACGTTGCCCTTGCAAAGAAAGCCGTATACGGAAATGTCAGCATCGACTCCATCGCAGGCCCAAGTGAGATTCTTGTCCTTGCTGATGAGACTGCAAATCCGCGGTTCGTGGCAGCCGATCTCTTAAGCCAGGCTGAGCATGATGAGCTTGCAAGTGCGATCCTCATTACCACCTCCCAGGAACTGGCAGAGAAGGTAAGTGAAGAGGTAGACGGTTTCTTAAAAGTCCTCTCCAGAAGCGACATCATCTCCAAATCACTGGACAACTTCGGCTACATCCTTGTCACCGATTCGCATCAGGAAGCGATCGACACCGTAGATGCCATCGCACCGGAGCACCTCGAGATCGTGACGAAGAACCCGTTTGAGGATATGATGAAGGTACATAACGCCGGTGCTATTTTCCTCGGCGAGAACTCCAGCGAGCCTCTCGGTGACTATTTTGCCGGCCCGAACCATATCCTGCCGACGAACGGAACCGCAAAATTCTTCTCCCCGCTGTCCGTAGACGATTTCGTGAAGAAATCCAGCATCATCTATTATTCCAGAGAAGCCCTTTCCGAGATCCACGAGGATATCGAGAGCTTTGCAAAATCAGAGAGCTTGACGGCACACGCCAATTCGATTGCCGTCCGTTTTGAGGGGGAAGAGTAAGTGGAGAACAGAACAGCCAGCGTAGAACGCGTGACAAAAGAAACAAAGATCCGCATGACATTAAATCTGGATGGAACGGGAAAGAGCGACATCCACACCGGCATCGGCTTTTTTGACCATATGCTCGACGGCTTTGCCCGCCACGGTCTTTTCGACCTTTCCGTTTCTGTAGACGGAGATCTTGATGTAGACGGCCACCACACGATCGAGGACACCGGTATCGTGCTCGGAACTGCAATCCGCGAGGCAGTCGGCGCCAAACAGGGCATCCGCCGCTACGGCGACAGAATCCTTCCGATGGACGAGACACTGGTGCTCTCGGCCGTTGACCTCTGCGGCAGACCGTATCTCTCTTTCCAGGCAGAATTTACGCGGGAGAAAGTAGGAGAGATGGAGACCGAGATGGTAAAAGAATTCTTCTACGCCGTTTCCTATGCGGCGCAGATGAATCTGCATATCAAAGTGCTTGACGGCGGAAATAACCACCACATCATCGAGGCGATGTTCAAAGCATTTGCGAAGGCACTCGATGAGGCAACTTCCTTCGATCCGAGAATTGCCGGCGTGCTCTCGACCAAGGGCAGCCTGTAAGAGCAGAAAAAGAGGAGAACAAGAGATGAAACAAGCATTAAAATGTGATTTTACCTGGGCGGATTTTAAGACAAACAGCGACGGCATGGTTCCGGTTGTTGTACAGGATGCGGAAAATGACGAAGTGCTGATGCTCGCCTACATGAATGAAGAAGCGTTTGAGACGACACTGTGCCTTGGAAAAATGACGTACTGGAGCAGAAGCCGCAATGAGCTCTGGACGAAGGGACTGAGCTCCGGCCATGTGCAGTATGTAAAACAGCTTCTGATCGACTGCGACAACGATACAATCCTTGCCAAAGTAGAACAGGTCGGCGCAGCGTGCCACACCGGAAACCGCACCTGCTTTTACCGGACCCTGGCAGAATAAAAATTTTTGATTCAGAGCATAAAAAGAGCTCCTGTTTCACAGAATAAAATCTGTTGGACAGGAGCCTTTTTATGCGGTTCTGTATCGTTATAAAGCCATTACAGAAGAAGGTATTTTAAGATAAACAGAACAGCCAGGATGTACATGATCACGCTGATCTTTTTTTCTTTTGCTTTTCCGCTCAGGATCTGGATTGCAACGTAGGAGATAACTCCCATGGCAATACCTTCGGAAATGCTGTAGAAGAACGGCATAGCTCCGATGCAGATGTAGCACGGAATCGCCTCGGAAAGATCGCTGAAATCAATGTTGACTACGTTGGTCAGCATGTAGAAGCCTACCACGATCAGTGCCGGAGCCGTTGCAAAGGACGGGATGGCAAGGAAGATCGGGGAGAGGAACAGAGCGAGGCCGAAGAGGATTGCAGTGGTAACAGCGGTAAGACCGGTACGGCCGCCTTCGGAAACGCCGGAAGCACTCTCAACGAAAGTTGTTGTGGTAGAAGTACCAAGAACAGCACCTGCGCAGGTAGCAACAGCATCTGCCATCAGCGCGCCCTTGATGCGCGGAAGTTTTCCGTTTTTGTCGAGCATGTTTGCCTTGGAAGATACACCGATCAGAGTTCCGATGGTATCAAACATATCGACAAACAGGAATGCAAACATGATCACGAAGAACTCGCCTGTTTTCAGAATGGAGAAATCCAGTTTTCCGAAAATCGGGGCAAGGCTTGGAATGGAAAGTCCGTTGGAAAAATCCGGGAACAGGCTGTAGAAGCCGTTTGCCGGGTTCGGAACGTAGAGACCGCATGCCTGGCAGATCATGCCGAGGATCCAGGTTACAAGAATTCCCCAGAGGATGTTTCCTTTTACATTGCGTATGACAAGAACGGCGGTGAGGATAACACCGATGACTGCGAGCAGAACGGTGATTCCGACATCGTTAAACGTTCCTGCCACATACTCTGTTCCGTTTAATGTGGCTGCAGACTGCAGGTTGGCATTGTAGGAAGACAGGGAATAGAGGCCTGCCACGGTTGAAGAGTTCGGCAGTACAATTTTTGCATTCTGAAGTCCGATGAATGCGATGAACAGACCGATGCCGACGCTGACTGCAGATTTCAGGCTGACCGGAATGGAGTTGAAGATCGCCTCACGGACGTTGGTCAGAGAAAGTACAATAAAGATGATACCTTCTGCAAAAACGGCGGTCAGGGCTGCCTGCCAGCTATATCCGTAGCCGAGAACAACGGTGTAGGCGAAATAGGCGTTGAGGCCCATTCCTGGTGCCAGAGCGAATGGATAATTGGCGAAAAGTGCCATGAGCAGGGTGCCAAGGAAGGCTGCCAGAGCCGTTGCGGTAAAGACAGCGCCGTGGTCCATGCCGGTGGAGGAAAGGATGTTCGGGTTGACGGCAAGAATGTACGCCATCGTCATGAACGTGGTGACACCGGCGATGATCTCGGTTTTGACCGTTGTTCCATTTTCCCGCAGCTTGAATGTGTTTTCCATCAGCTTGCTAAACTTTTCCATAGTTTTCTCTCCTTTTGAATTTTGTAGGCGGAAATGTCGCCTCATAATATGGAAACATCCTAAATGTTACAATATTATCAACAGGAATGCAAGAAAGAATCGAAAAGAATCTGAAAATTTCTTGTCGAATTTTTTAATTTTTCTATAGACAAATGTCATGATTTCTTTTATGATAAAAAAGGTGTCGTGTAAAATCTACGTTAAGGAAATGTAAAATATCGAGATAAAAAATGCGAAACTACTTGGCGGAGATTTGGAAAGAGACATCAGAAAAGGACAAGGAAGAAAAAAGAATATGAGTGTAATAGTGTCTTTGATGGGCGGTCTGGGCTTCTTCTTATATGGAATGAAGCTGATGAGTGAAGGACTGCAGAAGGTTGCCGGATCCAAGATGAGAAGCATTCTGGAGGTATTTACGAAGAACCGTGTGATCGGTCTTCTGGTCGGTATTTTCTTTACCGCGCTGATTCAGTCCTCCAACGCTACAACCGTTATGGTGGTCAGCTTCGTAAACTCCGGTCTGATGAAACTGGCACAGGCTCCTGGAATTATCCTCGGAGCAAACATCGGTACGACAGTTACCGGACAGCTGATTGCGTTTGACCTTGCGGATATCGCGCCGCTGTTTGTCATCATCGGTGTTCTGATGGTTATGTTCGTAAAGAACAATCTGACGATCAGCCGTCTCGGCGAGGTTATCTTGGGATTTGGTATTCTGTTTATGGGTATCTCCGGTATCTCAGGAGCCCTGAACGAAGCAAAAGAGATCCCGGCAGTCGTTAACGCCCTCGGATCCCTGACGAATCCGTTTCTTGCGTTCTTAGTCGGCTGGGTGGCTACCGCGATTCTGCAGAGTAACTCTGCAACGGTCGGAATCATCATGCTTCTTGCAAGAGAGGGCTTGATGGGACTTCCGATCTGTCTGTTTATGATGCTTGGATGCAACATCGGATGTACGATGTCCGCGATTCTTGCCAGCTTCGGCTGCAAAAAAGATGCAAAACGTGCGGCATGTGTCCACCTGCTGTTCAACATCTCCGGAACGATTGTCTGCTCCATTATTTTCCTGCTGTTTGGAAAACAGGTAGTTGACTTCTTTATGGGTATTTCCGGAAACGAAGCAGGCCGTATGATCGCAAATGCAAACTCGATCATCAAAGTATGCCAGGTACTCCTGATGCTGCCGTTTACCCCGCTTCTGGTGAAGGCAACGTACTTTATCATCCGCGGAAATGACGAGGAAGACAAAAAGTTCGAGCTTGCCTACATCAGCTCGAAACATGCGATGTCCCCGACGACTGCAGTTCTGCAGGCTGTCCGTGAGATGGAGCGTATGGCACAGATGGCAGAGACCAACCTGATTCGCGCGATGAATACGCTGGTGACCCGCGATCAGAAAGAAATCGACGAGGTCTACCGTGTCGAGGAAAATATTAATTTCCTGAACAAAGAGATTACGAACTATCTGGTTCACTTAAATCAGGCATCGCTGCCGACATCAGACGTTATGCGCATCGGTGCGCTGTTCCATGTGGTCAATGATATCGAGCGGATTGGTGATCATGCCGAAAATGTCGCAGATTCTGCTGTGCAGATGACGAATGACAATGTGACCTTCAGCAAACAGGGCGAACTGGATCTTTCCGAGATGCTGGATATGGTATTAAAAATTCTCGATGAGTCGATCGAAATGTTTGCAAAGAATGATCTGCAGCACCTGCAGGAGATCATTGATATTGAAAATTCCATTGATCAGGAGGAGCGGGATCTGCAGCAGAAGCATGTAGAGCGTCTGACCCGCAACGAATGTACGCCGGAAGCCGGCATGATCTTCTCCGATCTTGTATCCGGACTCGAGCGTGTCGCGGACCATGCAACCAATATTGCATTCTCCATTCTGGATGAAGATCCGGAAGAGAAAGCAGCCCGCGAGGCAGTTGCAGGAGCAGAAAAATAAGAAATGGATTAAGAGAATAGGAGAAAGGCCCCGAAACATTGGAGTTATGTTTCGGGGCCTTTCTTTCATGCTTATGATGTTTTTTATTTATGGATTTCTTTCACGGGAGAGCGGGCAGTCAGATCGAAGGAGTAGCGGAGGTCAGGGTATTTCCTCCCTCTGCAGAGCGGGATGAACCCGCATTCTGCTGGGAATCGCTCTGCTGATCATCTGAAGAGCTGATGCTCGTTCCGAGGGTCAGGGAGAAGGTCTTTGTCTCATAGGATCCGTTGTCTGGAACCTGTACTTCCACCTCGACGGTTTCGCCGGCAGAGTAATACTGCAGCAGGGATTTCAGCTCGCTGGTGGAGGTGATGGAATGTCCGTCAAAGCTGGTCAGAACGTATCCGGATTTCAGACCTGCATTTTCAGCGGCACCGCCGGAGGTTACTTCGGAGATATAGATGCCGGCCGGCATATTGTATGCCTGCTGGATCTGGCTGCTGACATCGAGGCATTTGATGCCGATCGTTCCCTGATCTTCTGCGGCAACCTTTGTTCTGGTCTGCTCATTCATCAGATTTTCAATGATATCGGAAACACGGGAGACCGGGATTGCATAGCCCATGCCCTCTACCTCTGTAGAAGCAAGTTTTGCGGAGTTGATACCGATGACCTCTCCGTTCATGTTCAGAAGAGCGCCGCCGCTGTTGCCAGGGTTGATGGCTGCATCGGTCTGTAAGTAGGTCTTTCCGGTTGTATCAGTGGAAGAAGTATCTGCCGTTGTTCCATCGGAGCTTCCGTCAGAAGAGGAATCGCTGTCGATCACACGGTTTGCAGCACTGATGATACCGGTCGTAACGGACTGGCCGTAGCCGAGTGCGTTGCCGATCGCAACGACCTGCTCGCCGACCTCAACGGAATCAGAATCGCCCATCGTGGCAACAGCGATGCTGCTCATCGTGTCATCCGGGATCTCGGAGAGCGGAACGGCGATGACGGCAAGATCGTTATCGGCATCGGTACCTTTGATATTTGCCTTGCAGACCTGATTGTTTACAAAACTAACAGAAAGAGTATCGGCATCTTCTACTACATGGTTATTGGTGACGATCAGAAGCTCGGTGTCATTCTTTCCGATGATGATACCGGAACCGCAGCTTGTGGTCTCCTCGGTCTGCGGAGTCTGGGCACCGTAACCGAACATGCTGAAGTAGTTCTGTACTTCCTGTACGGACTGGTTTGTGATGGAGACGATCGACGGCATTGCGTTTTTCGCAATCGTGGAAACATCCATCGTTCCGGTGGAAGTGGAGCTTGAGGATGTGGCAGCGGCTTTTAAGAGGCTGCTGTTGGAAGTCGTCTGCTGTGCAGTGGTTGTTGTTGCAGTGGCTGTCGTGCTTCCGGCAAAGTGGTTGACTGCCTGGAAGGTACCGCCGGCAACACCGCCGAACAGAACTGCGCTTAAGGCGATGGCTCCGATTTTTTTTGCAAGCTTAGCAGCTTTTTTGTTTTTGGAAGAAGGTTTCTTTCCGTTGAAGCTGTTCTGCTCTGCTGCCATCATGTTCTCATTATTGGTTTCGTTTTCGTTATTGTAGTTGTTTCTGTAGTCCATCATAATAAATGCTTCCTTTCTGGTATCTGTATTTTAAACTGTGTTCCGGAATCGGCTTCCGGTTTTGTTTGCTTCCTTTTTTGTTTCTATGCTTTGCAGTATAATGGGAATCTGTGATGGAAATGTAGTAAAAATGTGAAAAAAATAAGTTCTCTGGAAAAGAGAAAAGTGCTACAATAAGAAACAGAAAAATGATCAGGAAATGAGGAAGTAATAATGAATAGAGGAATAACACAGAAACAGTATCTGGGGTTGGTCCCGCCGACGGAGGAGGACGCCCGCTCCAGCCAGATGCGGATACTGGATGCATTAAAAGAGAAAGGAATCACCGCATCATTTACCCTTCCAGCGCTGCAGAAACTGTATCCCATCTGCGATGAGGCAGACTATAACATAACGGTTTCCCTCGCATGGAATGGAAGCATCTGGCAGGTGGTTGATCTGGAAGCGGGCGATACAGCAGCAGAGCATTACGGCTATGCCGCTGATCTTGGAAGTACGACCGTCGTTGTGCGCCTGGTAAACTGCAGCGACGGTACTGTGCTTGCCGAGGAGAGCGAATACAACCGCCAGACTGCCTATGGAACCGATATTCTGACGAGAATCTTTGCCTGTAAGGATAAACCGGAGGTACTGCAGGACATCCGTGCGTGTACGATGGAGACATTTACACTGCTCTTTGAAAAACTTCGCCAAAAGACAGGAATTGCGCCGTCGGATGTTCTCTCAATGGTCGTATCCGGCAACACAACGATGATCCATTTCCTGCTGGGACTGGATCCGTTCTGCGTCTTTTCATCCCCGTACGCCGTGCGCGCAGACCGCGTCGGATTCCTTCCGGCGAAAGAGATGGGATTTCCCATGAAGGGATGTGTCTACTGCGTGCCGGGAAAATCCAATTACCTGGGCGGTGATATATTAAGCGGTATGATCGCAACGGAACTCTATAAAAAAGAAACGATCAGCGTTTTTTTTGATATCGGAACGAACGGCGAGCTTGTCGTCGGAAACCGGGAATTTCTGCTCTGCGGCGCAGGCGCTGCCGGTCCGGCGCTCGAGGGCGGCGTGGTCAAAACCGGCATGCGAGCTGCAGAAGGCGCTGTTGATACGGTAAAAATAGAAGACGGGAAAATCCAGTGCCATGTAATCGGAGAGGGTAAGCCAAAGGGCATCTGCGGTTCCGGCATTATCGATCTGCTCGCGGAATTATTCCTAAATGGCTGGATCAACCTGTTCGGTACCCTGCAGCCGGAGCGGTCCGAAAAGATCAAGGAAGACCCGGAGACGGGAGAGTGGTGCGTTGAATATAGTGAAGGGCTGTGCTTCTATCAGAGTGATATCGCCGAATTCCTTCGTACAAAGTCAGCGGCCTACACGATGGTTGAGTACATGATGCGTGAATCCGGCATTTCCATGGAAGAAATTGACCGGTTTTACGCGGCTGGTGCATTTGGAAAGCACGTTTCAAAGGAATCCGCCATCACGATCGGCATGTACCCGGATATGGACCGCAGCCGCCTGATCTGCGCCGGAAATACGTCGCTTGCGGGAGCAGAAAAAATCCTGCTGGATCGGACCTGCATCGACGATATTGACCGCATTCTGGACGAGATGGTCTACATCCAGTTCGGCCAGGTCGCCGCTTTCATCTCTATGATGAAAGCGGCCCAGGCAATCCCACACACGGATCTGGAGCTGTTTCCGAGTGTACAGAAGAAGCTCGAAGAAAAACAAAAAGAGAAATAATGGCAATTGCTTGACCGCAGTCGAATTGTGTCATATACTTACTATTGATAATGAGAATCAATAAGGAGTGAAATATATGACACTGAAAGAACTGCCGATCGGCAAAACAGCGACCGTCCGCACGGTAGGAGGAGAGGGCGCGCTGCGGCAGCACTTCCTAGATATGGGAATCATTCCGGGGGCGGAAGTGACGATGGTAAAGTATGCACCGATGGGAGACCCTGTGGAAGTGCGGATTCACAGCTATGAACTGACACTCCGCCTCGCCGATGCCGGACGGATTGCCATTGATGAGATGCGGGACGCTGTAAAAGAAAAAGAGCAGCCGGATGCGAAAGCAATTCCGCATCCCGGCTTTGGAGAGGGCGGAAAGTACCACAATAAGGCAGAGGAGCATCCGCTGCCGGAAGGAGAGCTGTTGTCCTTTGCGCTGGCCGGAAACCAGAACTGCGGCAAGACCACCCTGTTCAACCAATTAACGGGATCCAACCAGCACGTCGGAAACTTCCCCGGTGTGACCGTAGACCGGAAGGACGGTGAAATCCGCGGCCAGAAAAACACGCTGGTCACCGATCTTCCCGGCATTTATTCGATGTCGCCGTATTCAAGCGAAGAGATCGTCACCCGGAATTTCGTTCTGAACGAGCATCCGCGCGGCATCATCAATATTGTAGATGCGACAAATATCGAACGAAACCTGTATCTGACGATGCAGCTGATGGAACTCGACGTTCCGATGGTACTGGCCCTCAACATGATGGATGAGGTACGCGAAAACGGCGGTTCTGTGCTCGTGAACCAGATGGAAGAGAGACTTGGCATCCCGGTTATCCCGATTTCCGCTGCAAAAAACGAGGGAATCGATGAACTGGTTGCCCATGCTGTCCATGTGGCCAAATACCAGGAAAAACCGGGCAGAAAGGACTTCTGTGAGGCGAATGACCACGGCGGTGCCGTCCACCGTGCGTTGCATGCGATCATGCATCTGATCGAGGATCACGCCGCAAGGGCGGATATTCCGGTGCGGTTTGCGGCGAGCAAGCTGGCAGAGGGCGATGCGCTGATCCTGGAGCAGCTGGCCCTCGATGAAAACGAGAAAGAGATGCTCGAGCATATCGTCTGTCAGATGGAGACGGAGCGCGGCCTGGACCGCGCGGCGGCGATTGCGGATATGCGTTTTAATTTTATTGAAAAAGTCTGCCGTGAGACCGTGGTAAAACCAAAAGAGAGCCGCGAGCATGTGCGGAGCACAAAAATTGACCGTGTGCTGACCGGAAAATATACGGCTCTGCCATGTTTTGCCGGGATTATGGCGGCTGTCTTTTTCCTGACCTTCCATGTGATCGGAGCATCGCTGCAGAGTGTGCTGGAGGTTCTGATCGGAAAACTGACCGAGCTCGTGGACAGCGCCATGACAGCATGGGGCGTCAATCCGGTGCTTCATTCCCTTGTGATTGACGGTATTTTTAACGGCGTCGGAAGTGTCTTAAGCTTCCTTCCGATCATCGTCACCCTGTTTTTCTTCCTGTCCATTCTGGAAGACAGCGGCTATATGGCGCGCGTGGCATTTGTGATGGATAAGCTGCTCCGGAAAATCGGCCTCTCCGGCCGCAGTATCGTGCCGATGCTGGTCGGTTTTGGCTGTACCGTGCCGGGCGTCATGGCGAGCCGCACCCTGCCTTCCGAGCGTGACCGGAAAATGACGATCCTATTAACTCCGTTTATGAGCTGTTCGGCAAAACTTCCGATTTACGCGTTCTTTACCGCCGCATTCTTCCCGAAATACAGTGCCCTTGTGATGGTTCTTCTGTATTTCGGTGGTATCTTCATGGCTGTCCTGATGGCGATGCTGATGCAGGGAACTTTATTCCAGGGGGAAGCCGTTCCGTTTGTCATGGAGCTTCCAAACTACCGCATGCCGGGGGCAAAAAATGTCGGACAGCTTTTGTGGGATAAGGCAAAAGACTTCCTGCAGCGGGCATTCACCGTCATTTTTGTTGCCACGATTGTGATCTGGTTTTTACAGACCTTTGGAACGCATCTCAATGTCGTGGAGGACTCCAAGGACAGCATTCTCGCCGTTGTCTCCGGCCGTCTCGCCCCGGTTTTTCGGCCGCTTGGATTTGGAGACTGGAGAGTATCGACCGCCCTTCTAACCGGATTTATGGCAAAGGAGAGTGTCGTCTCCACACTTTCCGTACTGTTCGGCACGACCGCGCAGCTGACCGAAATTCTGACACCGGTTTCCGCATTAAGCCTTCTGGTTTTCTGCCTCCTCTATACGCCGTGTGTGGCGGCAGTCGCTTCCATCAAGCGGGAGCTTGGCGGCAGATGGGCAGCCGGTGTTGTCGTTTCCCAGTGTGTGATCGCCTGGCTGGCAGCTTTTGTCGTACATGGCTTTGCACTGCTGTTTGGCATGTAAAAAAGAACATTAAATAAGAAAAGCTCTGCAGAACAGAAAATGCAAAATTCTGATCTGCAGAGCTTTTGATATATGGCTGGTAAAAAAATGCCGGTTTTAAATTTTTCGTATCACATGCTTTAAAATTCCTGTCTTGTGGAGCAGAAAGATCGAGCAGTCCATAAACAGATGGGCAAGAAAGGTGCTCAAAATGACGCCATTTGATTTCAGCAGAAAGCCAACATGGAACCCATACCAGCACACGAAACCGGAGTAGGCGCTCATGATGACAAGAAGCGGTAGATTTTCCAACACGCCCCGCATCGTTTCAAGAAAACTCTTGACCGTAAAGTCGAAATACAGGAAGCGGCCGACCGTCAGCGTCAGGAAATAGAGAATCAGCCCGTCATAATTCGTGTCCTCGTAGATAAAGCGGATGTACAGGAGAATCAGTACAATATAGAAGACCGAAATCAGCCGCACCGATGCTTTCTGCTCCGGCTCAAGATGCGTGAGCTTTACGAGAACCACATCGAGCCAGCTTGTCAGAAAGACGGAGAGCACGATAAAGACAAGAAGCACCACATCCTGATACTTCTCCCAGTACATCGAAATCTGCGGCAGACGCTCGTCGATAATGTAGTAGAGGGAGAGGAAGAGAAGAATCGAAGTGCCGGAGAAAACCAGCTCATAAAAGCTTTCCACAATCTGATACTGCCTGCGCTGGTGTTTCTTCCGGCGTATTTTTTTCGCTTTTTCCTCTGTCTCCTCTTTTAGCTGCCGCTGAATCTGCAATTTTGCAATCAGAAGCACAAGGGCAAGCACCAGAATCAGGCCGAGCAGTGAGACAAGCAGAAAACTGCCCACATTGGCGGGATCAAAATAGTGAAGAATATAGTATCGTTTCAAATAAAATCACCTCTTCTGGAAATTCTTTTTTTGATTTCTCTTCACTTTAGTACCAAATCCGGAAAAAGTAAAGTACAAAAATGAGAACAGAAAGAAAGTGTCTGATAAAAAATGACCGAAATGGAGAGAATAAAGTGATCAATGCGTGACAGGGAAGAAAAGATGACGATCAGTCAAAGTCGGTCAAAACAGGGCGATAAACCGGGAAAATCCGTCACAAAACTCTAAACTTATGCAAATGTGATAAAAAGAGAAGGGAAAATTCATGAAATATTAATGATTGATTTTGAATGAATATGACGATATGATAATCTTATCAAAGCAAACACGATCAAAATAAAGCAGGAGGGAAATATGATTTACACAGTGACATTCAATCCGTCTCTGGACTACATTGTATCGGTGGAAGACTTCAAGCTCGGCCTTACCAACCGCACAAGCTCCGAGCTGATGCTTCCGGGCGGAAAAGGAATCAACGTATCGACCGTACTTGGAAACCTTGGAATTGAGAGCACAGCGCTCGGATTTCTGGCAGGCTTTACCGGAAAAGAAATCGCGGGACGGCTCGACCAGATGGGAATTAAAAACGGCTGCATCTGGCTGGAAGAAGGATATTCCCGCATCAACGTCAAATTAAAGAGCATTGACGGAACTGAGATCAACGGACAGGGACCCGAAATCCCGGAGAAAAAAGTGGAAGAGCTGATGAAACAGCTTTCCGCACTCGGCGAGGGCGACGTTCTCTTCCTCGCAGGCAGCATCCCGTCATCCATGGCAGATGATGCCTATCAGAAAATTATGGAAATGCTCGACAGCAAGGGCATCCGCATCGTCGTAGACGCGACCCGTGATCTGCTGATGAAGGTTCTGCCGTACCACCCGTTCCTCATCAAACCGAACAATCACGAACTCGGCGAGATTTTCGGTGTGGAATTAAAGACAAGAGAGTCGGTTGTTCCGTATGCAAAACAGCTGCAGAAAAAGGGCGCACAGAACGTTCTGGTTTCCATGGCAGGGGAAGGAGCCGTTCTCGTTGCCGCATCCGGTGAGGTCTTTGAAGCTCCGGCCCCGAAAGGAAAGCTTATCAACGGCGTCGGCGCAGGAGACTCGATGGTAGCCGGATTCATGGCAGGCTACATGGAAAAAGAAGATTACCTCCATGCGTTCCATATGGGAATCGCAGCGGGAAGTGCAAGTGCTTTTTCTGAAAACCTTGCAACCCGGGAGGAAATTGCATCTGTCTACGAACAGATTACAAAATAAAAGGGAGGACGTCTCATGAGAATCACAGAGTTGCTGGACATCCGCAGTATTGCGCTGGATGCCGCACCGAAAAGCAAACAGGAAACGCTTGATGCAGCCGTAGCGCTGATGGTCAAAAGCGGAAAGATCACAGACGAAGATGCGTACCGTGCACAGGTTTACGCAAGAGAAGAAGAGAGCACCACAGGAATCGGAGAGGGAATTGCGATTCCGCACGGAAAATGTGATGCAGTAAACAAACCGGGCCTTGCAGCCATGGTGATCCCGAACGGCGTTGATTTTGATTCTCTCGATGGAGAGCCGGTCACCCTGCTGTTCCTCATCGCAGCGCCGAACACAAAAGACAACGTTCACCTCGATGTCTTAAGTAAACTTTCCATGATGCTGATGGATGAAGAGTTCACCAAGAGCCTTCGAAACGCAAGGACACCGGAAGAGTTCCTTGCCATTATCGACCGCGCCGATGAAGAGAAAAAGAGCGTAGATGAGCGTCTTGCAGAGCCGGTGGAAGCAAAAGAAAATCAGGTGAAGATTCTCGCCGTTACTTCCTGCCCGACCGGTATTGCCCACACTTACATGGCAGCCGAGGGAATCGAGAAAGCAGCGAAAGCAAAAGGATGCTTCGTAAAAGTCGAGACACGAGGCTCCGGCGGAGCGAAAAACGTGCTGACTGCACAGGAAATCGCCGATGCGGACTGCATCATCGTTGCAGCCGACGCACAGGTTCCGATGGATCGTTTCGACGGAAAGAAAGTCATTCAGCGCCAGGTATCCGACGGTATCAGCAAAGCAGATGAGCTGATCGAGCTTGCGATGTCCGGAAACGCACCGGTTTACAAGAGCGGCAATGCGCAGACAGCCGCAGCAAGCACGAAGAAGAACAGCGGCGGTATCGGCCACCAGCTGTACACCCAGCTGATGAATGGTGTTTCCCATATGCTTCCGTTCGTTGTCGGCGGCGGTATTCTGATCGCAATCGCATTCCTGATCGACGGACTTCTTGTTGATATGAACTCCCTTGATGCCGCAGCCAGATCAAACTTCGGTACGATTACCCCGGCTGCAGCGATGTTCAAACAGATCGGCGGTGTTGCATTTGGCTTTATGCTTCCGATACTGGCAGGATTTATCGCCATGGCCATCGGCGACAGACCGGCACTTGCCCTTGGTTTTGTCGGCGGTATGATGGCATCGAGCGGAACCTCCGGTTTCCTTGGAGCACTCGTTGCCGGTTTTGCAGCAGGCTACATTATCCTTGGCCTCCGCAAAGCATGTGAGAAACTTCCGGAAGCACTCGAAAAGATTGCGCCGGTTCTGATTTACCCGGTAGTCGGCATCCTTGCGATGGGACTTCTGATGCTCTTCATTGTAGAGCCGATCATGGGAACCGTCAACACGGTACTGAACAATGGTCTTGCTTCCATGGGCGGATCCAGCAAGCTGATCCTTGGCATGATCCTCGGCGGCATGATGGCCATCGACATGGGCGGCCCGTTCAACAAAGCAGCTTACGTATTCGGAACAGCAGCCATCGCAGCAGGAAACTACGACATTATGGCATCCGTTATGATCGGCGGTATGGTTCCTCCGTGTGCGATTGCACTTGCAACCCTGCTGTTCAAAGATAAATTTACAAAAGAAGAAAGAGAATCCGGTCCGACCAACTTCATCATGGGACTCGCCTTCATCACTGAGGGTGCGATTCCATTCGCAGCAGCAGACCCGATCCACGTTCTTCCGGCCTGCATCATCGGCTCTGGCCTCGCAGGTGCGCTCTCCATGGCATTTGGCTGTACCTTAATGGCACCGCACGGCGGCATCTTCGTTGTACCGGTTATGGGAAATGCGCTGCTTTATCTGGTGGCAGTTGTCATCGGAACAGTGGTATCCGCAGTTCTGCTTGGAGTTTTAAAGAAAAAAGTTGCATAAAAGAGTAGAAAAAAGGCAGAAAACAAAGTAAAATAAAAATATCAAAGATCCTATGGGAGGAAAAAATCATGAAAGAATTTAAGTATGTTGTAACAGATCCAGAAGGAATCCACGCTCGTCCGGCAGGAATGCTGGTAAAAGCAGTCAAAGAATTTTCCTGTGATATCAAGATCGCAAAAGACGGAAAAGCCATGAACTGCAAAGCCATCTTCGGCATCATGGGACTGGCTGTAAAACAGGGCGAAGAAGTTACCCTGACCTTCGATGGAGCAGATGAAGATGCTGCATACGAAGCAATCAGCAATTTCATGAAAGAGAACTTGTAATTCTACAGAGCCATGCGGAATGGAAGAAAAAAGTGCGAATCATGCTTGCATGAATGAGTGCTTTTTTCTGGAATTCCATATGGCGAGAAGCCACATCGAAATGGAGCGTAAGCGGAATTGAGATGGGGCTCTGGAGAATTACAATATAGTAATCGGCAGGAGCGTGTTTGAAAAACTTTCTGAAACTAAGAAATCCTTTTTAAACACGCTCCGGCTGTCTGGACAGAAAATTCGGATATCGAGAACAAAGGTGGAGAAAACTTATGCAGATTTATCAGGGAAAAAGCGTATTTTCCGGCATTGCGATCGGAAAGATCCGCGTATACAAAAAGAATGAGCGTCAGGTAAAACGTGTGAAAGTAGAAAATCCGGATGCGGAGATGGCACGGTTTGAGGAAGCAAAGGCAAAAGGAATCGCACAGCTTGGCGTTCTGTATGAAAAAGCATGCAAAGAGGTTGGCGAGGCCAATGCAGCGATCTTCGAGGTACATCAGATGATGATGGAGGACGACGGCTACAACGAGTCCGTCGAGAATATTATCAAGAGCCAGGGCGTCAACGCTGAGTATGCCGTTGCAACGACAGGCGACAACTTTGCGCAGATGTTTTCTGCCATGGACGATGATTACATGAGAGAGCGCGCGGCAGACGTAAAGGATATTTCCGAGCGTCTGATCTCCATCTTAAACGGAGACGACACCGACGCATCCTTAAACGACGAACCGGCGATCATCGTGGCAGATGACCTTGCGCCGTCTGAGACGGTACAGATGGATAAGGACAAAGTTCTTTCTTTTGTTACCGTACACGGTTCTTTAAATTCCCACACCGCTATCCTTGCAAGAACCATGGCGATTCCGGCACTGGTCGGAACACCGCTTCCGCTGGATGAGAGCGTAGACGGAAAGCTCGGCATCGTGGACGGATCCGATGGAACCATCTATGTTGATCCGGACGAGGAGACTCTTGCTGCCATGCAGAAGCGTCGCACCGAGGAGGAGGAAAAGAAAAAACTGCTCCTCACCTTAAAGGGAAAAGAAAATATTACACTGGACGGACAGAAAATTCTGCTGTATGCTAATATTGGAAACATCAAAGACCTTGCGGCTGTCATGCAGAACGACGCGGGCGGCATCGGCCTGTTCCGAAGCGAGTTTATCTATCTTGAGCAGGATCACTATCCAACAGAGGAGGAGCAGTTCCGTATCTACAAACAGGCAGCAGAGACGATGGCGGGAAAACGCGTCATCATCCGTACCCTCGATATCGGTGCCGATAAACAGTGCGATTATTTCGAGATGGAAAAAGAGGAGAACCCGGCACTTGGCTGCCGTGCGATCCGCATCTGCCTGACGCGGCCGGAGATCTTCAAGACACAGCTTCGCGCGCTGTTCCGCGCAAGCGCATATGGAAAAATTGCCATTATGTATCCAATGATCACAAGTGTCGGCGAGGTTCGCCAGATCAAAGCGATTGTGGAGGAAGTAAAAGCTTCTCTCGCTGAGCAGGGCATTGAGTACGGAAATCCAGAGCAGGGTATCATGATCGAGACCCCGGCGGCTGCCATCATCAGCGATGAGCTGGCAAAAGAGGTTGATTTCTTCAGTATCGGAACGAACGACCTCAGTCAGTACACCCTCGCGATCGACCGCCAGAACACAAAGCTGGATCCGTTCTTTGATCCGCATCACCCGGCGATCCTGCGCATGATTCAGATGGTTGTGGAGAATGCACACAAAGCCGGCATCTGGGCCGGTATCTGCGGCGAACTCGGCGCTGACCAGGAGCTGACAAAAGAGTTCCTTGCGATGGGCGTAGATGAACTTTCCGTTTCTCCGGGAAGCATCCTTCCGCTCCGCAAGATCATTCTGGAAACAAACGTGGCAGAATATAAGGCAGGAAAGAAATGTTAACACAGCAGAGACATGAGATAATTTTGAAACTGTTAAAAGAAAAGGGAAGCATCACCGTGACGGAAGTCCGGGATCTTCTCGATACATCGGAGTCCACGGTACGCCGCGATATCACAGCGCTCGACAAGGAGGGCAAGCTGGAAAAGGTATTCGGCGGCGCCGTGGAAGCCGGCCAGAAGGTGACGGCACACGAGTACACCGTTGCACAGAAAAATGAGCTGAACTGCGATGCCAAACGGAAAATCGCAGAATATGCGGCATCCCTCATCGAGCCGGACGATTTCGTCTTTCTCGACGCGGGAACGACAACGGCGCATATGATCGATTTCATCCGGGCAACCTCCGCCGTTTTCGTGACAAACGCCGTTGACCACGCACGGCGGCTGGCATCACGCGGGTTTAAGGTCATTCTGGTAGGCGGCGAGCTCAAAAGCTCCACAGAAGCCGTCGTCGGAAACCAGGCAATCCGCACGATTCAGGAATACCACTTCACCAAAGGCTTTTTCGGCACCAACGGTGTCACAAGAAGAAGCGGCTGCACAACGCCGGATGTCAATGAAGCAGTAATCAAAAAGACCGCCATGGAGCAGTGCCGCCAGTGCTACGTCCTCTGTGACGCAAGCAAATTTAACAGCATCAGTTCCGTTACCTTCGCAGACTTTGAAAAACCGATTTTTATCACGGACCGGAAAGTTCCCGGGTATGAGAAGAGCAAACATATCATCGTATGCGAGACGGAGCGAAAATAAAAAGCCAACATCTTACACGCACATAAATTGCAAAGCGCCCCGGCCCTGCAGATCATTTGGATGCAGGACCGGGGCGCCGTTTACAGACTTATTCTTTGATTTCCGCCAGCGTTACATCTGGATGATGATACTGCGGACGATGTTTCAAAAATGGAACTTTAAGCAGGGTAGCATTCTTGGGACACCAGTGAAGACAGGCATAACAGGCTGCACAGGAATGTCCTCCATAAAAATACGATGCAGTAACAAAATCTTCTTTTGGCAGACTTCCGTCAGATGTAAAGTTTGTTTTTTGTTCTTTTATAAAAGATATGATAGATTTTAACCGTTCCGGTGCTTTTTTCAGTCGTTCCAGATTTTCCTGCTCTGAGCTGATTAAACAGTTGCCTGGCATCTGCAGATCAAAGACAGCCGACAGGTTTGCACCGCTGCGGGAAAGTGCCTGACTTAGGCTGACAAAAGAATTTCCGCTTTTTCCATTGTTAGAAGTCATGACGACAAAAGTATAGCAGTCAGGATTGACCGTTAACTTCAATAAAAATTCTTTTACAATCCATGGCAGATCGCTCATGTAGGTAGGAAACTATAAATGAGCAAATCCAAAATATTGCACAAAAGAAAGACACCCTCTGTAGAAG
>ENA-OPDD01000106-OPDD01000106.1-human-gut-metagenome-genome-assembly--contig:-NODE-106-length-54490-cov-9.079067_pt1 | contig 54490 bp, 57 predicted proteins | sample MGYA00241574_ERZ501499 | MGnify/ENA primary metagenome ERZ501499 (study PRJEB25962, sample SAMEA2042576) | human gut metagenome | biome: human gut; feature: human-associated habitat; material: faeces...
ATAATAATACTTATAAAGTACAGATGCCTGTCATTACACCGCATGTATGTCGGCATACCTATTGCTCAAATATGGCAAAAGCGGGAATGAATCCAAAGACATTACAGTACCGCATGGGGCATTCGGATATATCGGTCACAATGAATGTGTACACACATATCGGATTCGATGATGCAGAGGAAGAACTGAAACGAATGGAAGAGTTTAGGAAAGCGCAGGCGGAGATTGAACAGAAGAAAGAGAAACCAATGTCGCAGAAGATGTTCAAGGCAATTTAATATGGAAGATGGGTAACGCTCTGGCTTAGGGCGGAGCGTTATTTTGGTGGAAAAATGAGATGTTCTGAGATATAATTATTGTGTTAAGTATATTTATGAAACATTGTATAACACACATAAGATTTAATGCTGAGAAATTACAAATTTGTCATTGTTGAAAATAGATTTTCACATTAACGAGAAAGGGTGACGAAATGGAAAAAATACAAGTAGTGCTAGCTTCTCCATCGGATTTGGCTGATGAACGTCAAATGATTAAAGACTTAGTGAATTCATTAAATCCATTATATATGAAAAATGGAATATGTATTGATTTAAGAATGTGGGAAAACAGTACACCTGGAATGAATGCTGATGGACCGCAAGGTTTAATTGATATGGATTTAGAAATTACCAATGCAGATTTATTTATTTGTATGTATTGGAAAAAAATAGGTACAAAGTTAGCTAACGAAGATGTTGCAGGTACAGAGCATGAACTTAATTTGGCATTGGATAGTTATCATAAACGTAGAAAACCTGATATTAAAACTTTTTTTAAGGTGATTGATGAATCTGAAAAAAATGATGATACAAGGAAAATTTCTGCAATATCAAAGAAACTACAACCTTTAGGTTTATATACACCATTCAAAGATATAAGTGAACTAAAAGATAATGTAAGTAAAATCTTACAAGCTGAAGTAATGAATTTGATTCGTAAGCAAGGGCAAGTTATGCCTGAAATACATAAATATATTGAAATTTCAGACACAAATGAATTTATCAGTAATTTTTCATCTAATAATAAATTAGTTTTAAATAAAGGTTATTATGATATGTTGGATTTTGAAAGGGAAAATACAGATAATATTTTTAAAGAAGAAGTATTTGACGGAAATCAACTTGTGGTATCCAACATATCAAATGTTACTGTTGTGGGGGATAATTCGACATTGCTTGTTAATCCGAGATATGCAAATGTGATTTGTTTTCGTGAGTGCTCTAATATAAAATTGATTGGATTAACACTAGGCCATACGCCTCGAAAGGGAAGTTGTATGGGATCTGTCTTGCGGTTTGAGAATTGCAACAACATACAATTAGATTCGTTAGAATTATTTGGATGTGGAACATACGGAATTGAATTAGAAAACTGCACTAATATTCGAACCAATGGGATTAAAATTTTTGAGTGCTCTTATGGAGCATTAAGTATAATAAATTCAAATTTAGAATTTTCAAATAGCATGATATATGATTGCAATAAAACTGTAGGTTGTATTATTGAAGCTACAAATAGTCAATTAGATTTTAATAATGTATCGATTTTTAATAATTATATAGATAACTATCTGATTTCTTTGGAATCTTCTAGTTTGTTTTGCAGTGGTGTTTGTGTGTATTCTAATTCATTTGCTGGCTTATGTAATCAAGCGATTCCATTTGGATTATTTGAAGAAAATAATGTAATTCAAAGAGGGGAAGAGTTTAATATCACAATTTCTTCTTCAAAAAAAACTACAAGAGATGTATATGAAGAAATTAAAGAATTTGTTTGTATATATGGGAAAATAGAAGAATCTGTTTTTGATGATGGACAAATCTATATAAATGTTATAACGTCTAGATTTGAGAATATTTCCCAAATAGAAAGCTTTATAGAGGGGTATGATAATCTGGCAACGGCATGCGGTTAATTACGATTCCTTAGTAGTAACCCATTCCCTTTTACTACTAATTTTACTACTAACAAATAGTAACAACATGCTCAATTCTGCTCTGTTTTGCCACAATCTGTAATTTCAGAGCATTTTACCATACCCCCCATAACTCCTTGCAAAACAGGGCATTCCGGGGCAAAAGAAGGAGAAATAAAACTATGATTAAAGTGCTTTTCATCTGCCATGGCAATATACTGGTAACTCTCTAAAAAGTGCTTATTTTCAAGGAATTGTAGGCTTAAGGAAAGTGCTTTTACACAGGTTTTACACGGTTTGAAAAAATGATTTTTTTGACTAATTACTATGATAGAATTTGAGAGTCTTGTTGCAATGAAAATTCATGTGTAGAAAGAAATATGTATGGAAAAATATGAAAAAAGGATTCGGCAGTAAAGGGCTGTTTTACACAGTCAGTTACTGCCGGATTTTTTGATTTAGGAATTTGATTTTTTCTCTTGGTCACGGGTCATAGTCTCATCAATTGCACGGTTGATGAAAGCGGTGGCACTTTCTCCCATAGAAGCTGCATGATCCTGAACAACAGATCTGCGTTCCGGTGTCATACGGACTTTCACTTCTACGAATTTACTATTATATCTGGCATTTGCTTCTTTACGGGCCTGCGTCAATTTCCTTCCGGTCTTTTTCTCTTCACTCATTTATTTAATCTCACAATCTGCCCTTATGGGCGCAATTATCCAAAGACAGTATAACACAAAAATGGACATATGACCATGTGTTTTTGAAATGGACATGCGACTATACAAATTTTGCTTGACAGGACATGCGACTATGTCCTATAATGAAATTACAAACAACATACTACATAGAACGAAAGGAGCAAATTTATGACAAGAAAGAGAAAAGATTACAGAGAATTGAAAGTAAGTAGTTTCAGTGGTTATGGCTACAAATCAGCTCCGATGCTTAGGATCCAGGGATTATGGCTTGAAGAATTGGGATTCAATATTGGAGATCCGATTCTGGTGAAATGTGAAGATGGGAAGCTGATTATTACGGTTGACCATGCGCGAGAAGATGCAGAGACAAAGGAGCAAGCCTTTCTTGATGAAGAGATGAAAAAACTACAGAAGAAGTTTGAGGTGGAGAAGAAAAAGATTTATCAGCAGGTTGTTGCAGAGAGGAAAGTGAGGTATGGCGTATGAGAGGAAAGATAGTTATGATTGGCTCTATGAAGGGTGGAGTATCCAAGACGGTAACTACATTTAATTTGGCATATTCTCTTAGTAAGTTGGGGAAGAAGGTGCTGGCAGTGGATTTTGATAGCCAGGCAAATTTATCTACTTGCCTCGGAGTGGAAAATGTGACAGCAGTTCCTGTGACAATAGGAAATTTGATGTTGGCTCAAATTGAAGAGGAAGAGCTTCCTGAGAGAAGTGAATACATCCAGACAAGGAATGGTGTTGATTATATTTCATCTTCAATGGTTTTATCTGCGGTTGATGCAAAGCTTCGTCTTGAAATGGGATCGGAAAAGATGCTTTCAGATATATTGGAAACACTTCGGGATTCGTATGATTACATTCTTATCGACACTTCTCCATCATTGGGTGCATTGACCATCAATGCCATGTCTGCAGCAGATGAAGTTCTTATCACGGTTAATCCTCAGCTTTTGGCGATGATGGGATTACAGGATTTCCTTAAAACAGTAAAGAAGATTAAGAATAGAATTAATTCGAGACTATCAGTGGCAGGTATATTGCTTACGATGTGTGATTCCAGAACGAACCTTTGCAAGGTTATTACAGAGGAAGTGACAGAAACGTTTGAGGGTCAGATAAAGATTTTTGAAAGTATGATACCAAATACGGTAAAGGTGGGTGAATCTGTATATTATTCCGAACCACTTGTGGAGTATGCACCGGACAGTAAGGCGTGTGTCGCCTACAACAATTTAGCAAAGGAGTTGATTGAGAATGAAGGCTAATTCTACGAAAAGAAAAATATTTGATGCAGTTGATTTGCTGACTGAGGATACTTCGTCACAGATGCCGGTAAAGACTATGAAGGGTGGAGTAACGATGCTTGACATCGACTCCATCAAACCATTCCACAATCATCCGTTTCATTTGTATGAGGGGGATCGCCTGGACGATATGGTGGAAAGCATCAGAGACCACGGAATCCTTAATCCAGTGATAGTGCGTGAAATTGATGATGGATATGAAATGCTTTCCGGTCACAACAGACAGAAAGCTGCAAAGATAGCAGGACTTAAAAAGATTCCTGCTATTATCAAATATGATTTGCCCGATACAGATGCTTATGTGTATGTGATAGAGACAAATCTGATGCAGAGATCCTTTTCTGATTTAGAGATATCAGAAAAGGCGGCGGTGTTAAAAGAACGATATGACAAGGTGCTTTATCAGAGACAACGTGAAAGTATTATGGCTGAGGTGGCAAAGCTGGAAGGCAAACCGTTAAAAGGTGGTCACGGTGACCATCATTTTAATAATCGTGATGAAGTTGGCAAAGAGTACGGTTTGTCCGGAAGCTCCGTAGGCAGATTGTTGAAGGTAAATGATTTAATAATTCCGCTTCGACATAAGTTGGATAATGGTTCGCTGATGTTTAAGGTTGGAATTCAGATATCTTTTCTGACAGAGGAAGAGCAACAATTGGTGTATGAACAGATGATGGAACTGCATGTGAAGCTTACGATGGAAATGGCAATAAAACTGAGGGCACATTCCGGAGATCTAAATCTGGCAATGGTAAGGCGGTATCTGACGAAGACGGTAGATCCAAAAGACAGGCCTATGAATATCAAGGTGGCTGAAAAGATATCCAAAAAGTATTTCAAAGGAAAGGACCAGAAGACTATTGATGATATTTTGGAAAAGGCTTTGGCTGCATGGTTTGCAGCAGAAGGGAGTGCAGATGTTTAATAAAGAGCATTTAGATAAAATAGATCGGAATTACTTTAATGTGATTATAGCGGATGATAGGAACGTAACGTTACAAAGTAGGAATACGGGGCACTATTGGTATTTGCATTGTACGGGATATCCTACTGAAGGCACTTGTATTATCTTCCATAAGCATAGATTTAATCATCCGTACCATCAGCATGGAAGGGCAAGAACATTACATCAGGCAGTTAAGAATATCAAAGGCCATGATGAGTGGCAGATGAACGGAAAGCATAGATAATCTAAAAAATATGCACAAAACTGCATAAAACAACATAATCAATAATAAAACATTTAAAATAAGTATAGTAATACAAAATCAAGCAAAATACAACCTAAATCTTGAAAAATAAAAGGAAAAGTGATAAGATATTTCATGATAAAATACCTGTGATTTAGCTTGATTTAGGAGAGATAGATGATAATGGATAAATGGATGTCGATGAAGCAGCTTTGTGCATATTTAGGTATAAGCAGAGATACTGCAACGAAATGGATAAAGAACAAAGGCATGCCAGCTCATCAGATTGATCGTATTTGGAGATTTGACAAGAATGAGATTGATGAGTGGATGAAAAATAACGGAAAAAGTGCCAGTATATCATAATAACAAGGCACAAGTCCGTTTTTATGGATACGATGATGGCTATAATGATTAATGAAAGCGCTAGTCTGGGTAACTGAGCGTTGCTACCCGATAAGGTAGATTATGCCATGATTAGTAAATCGTGATTACATACAAGGAAAAGAGGTAGTAAACGCAATGGTTGTTAATAAACATGGAAGCTTCTACTTAAGAAGTGGTTGGGGAACTAAAATCATCCAGGCTGTAAATGCGGATGACATGATATTTACACCAGCAAATGAAATGCAGGCTGTAGACAATATTGGTCTTGGTCGAGTAATGATTAAGGCATTACGATATTGGGCTGATGCAACTGGATTGACAAGTGAGCAGAAGGTTCAAGGTGGAATAAGAGAAGAAAAAACCGATATTTATATGCTGATAGATGCAAAGGATCGTTATTTTCAGAAACCGGGATCACTGTTGTTACTTCACAGAAATCTTGCGAGAAATGATGAAAATGCGACAGCGTGGTATTGGGCATTTAATGAGTTTGAAAAACAAACATTTACAAAGGAAGAGTTTGTTGATGGATTACATTCTTATCTTGCTGTAAATGGTATGGCTATAAAAAAAGCAGCAGTAGATAAGGAATTCAATTGCTTTAAAAACACATATCTTGGAGAAAAGAAATTTGACATTAAGACTGTAGCAGATGAAGATACATATCCAATGCTAGCACCGCTTCATATGCTTCGAATAAATGATGAAAAAAAATATGAAAAGTGTTCGTTGTCAAAGACGAATATTCCTTTATTGATTTTGGTATATGCTATAGCTATGGATAATCTAGAAGAAAGCTCGTCTTGTGGTCAGATAAGTATAGACAAACTGTTGGAAGATAAGAAGCAGGTTGGCAAGTATTTTGGAATTAGATATTCAAAACTTATAGAAATGCTTATGGAAGCTGAAAACAAGCAATTACTTACATTGAATAATAATTTCGGTAATAGACACATAGAATTTGCAGATATTCAATATGAACGATTATTAGATGAATATTATGCGGAATAGAGGTTGTTAAATGAATTACACAAAGCTAATTACAAAGAAAAAACAATATAAATATTCTGTGAATATTTGTCTTGATTTGCGTACGGAAGAACGTCTTGCAGATTTTATACCAAATTTAACTACGACAGAAATTATCAGGGAATATTTAGGCGGGATAATCAGAGGTAATTCTGATACTCATTCACGTATTTTATATGGTTCATATGGTACCGGAAAGTCACATTTATTGACTGTTATGAGTGCGATTTTGGGGCATATTAATACGAATGGAAAAGGTTTTAAATCTTTTACCCAGTTGATTGCGAATTATGATAAGGAATTATCGGCAGATATTCGTACATTTGCAAAAGAAGAGAAGCCATACATGGTTGTTCCTATATATGCGGACTATGATGATTTTGGAAAATGCATCACTTTTTCCTTAAAGAAGGAACTTGAAAAAAATAATATTTCTGTATGTTTCAAGGGATATTATGACGAGGCTTTATCGCTCTTAGAAAAGTGGATGGAAGGAGAAGAATCTTCTTCGAGACTAACAGAAGAGTGTGCGAAACAGAATATCAAAGTTAAAGATCTTCAAAAGGGATTATCTACATACAACGATTCCTACGAGAAGGTTTTTAATGCTATATATGCAGGTATGACATATGGCGCTGTATTTAATAGTACAGCAGGTAACCTCATTGACAATTTGAATGCGGCTAATGAAGCGATTAAGGATAAATTCCGCGGAATTGTAATTATATTTGATGAGTTTGGAAGATACGTGGAGGATTATGGCGAAACTCTAAAGGTTAAAGCTGTGCAGGATTTAGCTGAATATTGTGATCATTCTGACTATGACAATTATGTGATTTTAGTTTCACATAAGGTTTTATCATTGTATACATCTTCTATGAAGAAGGGTATTAGTGATGAATGGAAGAAGGTTGAAGGAAGATTCAAGCCAACTTCTATTAATATAAAGTATGATCAGTGTTTGTCTCTGATTGGGCATATTATTCCTAAGACAGGGCAGTGGAAGAACTTTAAGGCGAAGTTTGATAAGGAACTAAATAATCTATACAACCAGGCATGGGATTTCAAAGGATTTATGTTGCCACCGGAGTCTGAGGGAGAAAATCCTTTTGAAAATGGTTATCCATTGCATCCGATTACTCTGTTCGCTTTAGACCGATTGTCAAAGAAAGTCGCTCAGAATGAAAGAACATTTTTTACCTATCTGGCGGGAGATGAAGACAATTCCTTGTTTTCACAGCTTATGAAGTATGATTTGGAGGAGTTTCATTTCATTGGCCTTGATGCTATATATGACTATTTTGAGTTAAATATCAAAGCGTTTAAGACAGATGAATCGTATGGCATTTATAAGAAGTTACAGTATGCGTTAAGCAAGCTTGGTTTAGATGGTGAAGGGTATCAGACAAAAATTCTCAAAGCTATTGCTGCTATAAATATTATTTCCGATACGGATTCGCTTATTGCAGATGCCGAAACACTTGCGAGCGTTGTTGATGGCAACCAGGATGCAGTAAAGAATGCCATAAACGAACTCGAGAAAAAGAAGATAATAAAATTCATGCGTCAGTATGGATACTTTGATTTCTTTGATAGCAGTATCTTTGATTTGGAAGCTATGATAGAAGAAAAGGTTACCGGTGTAAGCGATGAAATGGTAATAAGTATTCTCAATGAGAAGTTTGCAGATTTTGCGATATATCCACATAGATACAATGAAAGATTTCATATGAATAGAGTTTTTGTTCCGGCATTTGCCCATAAAGCAGATATTGTTAAGAAATCTTTTCAGAATAAACTGCCAAAATACTATGATGGTGTTGTTGTGTTTGTACTTGATGATCAGGCAGATGAGGAAGAGTACAGACAGATAGATGGAATGCCGGAGAGAACACTTCTTATAGTAAATGGAAAATCTAAGATTCTGGAAGCTGAAGTAAAGAGATATATTGCAGTTCAGTATTACTATTCAAAGAAGGATGAACTCGCAAAAGATGATCCGACGGTAGTTAATGAATTGACATTATATCTGGGTGAGCAAGAGTCAATAGTATCTGAATTAATTAGAAAATGGAGATCATTGCAGTTTCAAGGAACATTTGTAATGCTTAATGGCATTGTGCAGAATATATCTTCAGATAAGGAACTGTCTAGTGTCCTTTCTGATATTATGGATGCGACATATGATCGTACACTGATTGTAAATAACGATCTGTTAAACAAAAATGTACTTTCAGGTGCGATAAAGCAAGCAAGGAAAAAAGCCCTGGAATACATCATGGAACAGGAAGATGTGTATTCAGAGTGTGGTTTTCTTTCGCCTGAGTTCAATATCATTAGGGCTACGCTTTCGAAGAATGGAATCATTGCTAATGATACAGTAAAAAATGTCGAATACAGGATTCGACAGGATGCACTTAATGTGTTTGATGATGGTGTTGTTTCCGGTGAACCGGTTATGGAGGCGATTTGTAATAAATTATTAGAAGCCGAAAGCGGAAGAATGCCGATGAGCGATCTTTATAAATTGCTTAAGGGAGAACCATTTGGTTTGCGCGATGGTTACATTCCTGTACTGATAGCGTATGCGCTTAAGAACTATCAGAATGTGTCTATTTACTTCCATGGAAATGAACATTCATATTCGGTGGATGAATTGATAAAAGCTTTAGAAGAACCGGAAAATTATACTTTATTCATTTGTAATTGGAATGAGGAAGAAACAGAGTACATTGAAGCTTTGGAGAAATTATTTGGGAATTATCTTCCTGGTGGAGATGACTTAAATAGGCTTGAAGAATTATTCCGGGCGATGAATTCACACTATGCTTCTATTTCAAAGAGTGCACGTACAACAGAAGTGTATGTTTCGGACTTGGCAAAAGCTTACAGAAACATAATGAATCTTTCTTACAAGGATTATAATAAGTTTTTCTTTGAGACACTACCTTCGTTAAATGGAAACTTGCAGGAACTTGTGATTCAGCTTTCTAATATCAAGAAAGAGTTAGAATCTGTAAGTGAGAAACAGTATGTAAGAGCTCTTAGAGTTGTTAAGCAAGTATTTGACGTAGATGAGAATGAAGATTTGATAGTAGCATTACATTCATTGTATGTTGACAGCTGGGAGGAAAAGAGTCAGAGAGCATTTGATTATACGACAAATGGAGTATTAGATATTGTTTCAAAAGTGAACGACTATACAGAAGAAGAGTTTGTAAATGAATTGGCAAAGGTTGTTACGGGATTTGAACTGAGTTATTGGGCAGATAACAAAATCAATGACTTTGAGGAAATCCTTAGAGACACAGTCAATAGATTACATGAGTATAATCCTACAGAGGGATTGCAGGAAGGCGAAATGAAAATTACTATTGAATCTTCTGATGGTAATCCGATCATTTCTCAGTTCTCTCAAAGTGAATTGTCATCTACTGGTCAGATGATGCTGAACAAGATGAAGAGTACATTAGGAAACTTTGGTGGATCTGTAAGCTATGAGGAAAAAATATCCATCATGGCACAAATGTTGAAAGAAATTATTAACTAGGAGTGACAATCTATGATTTACTGGTGCAAAAAATGCAAAACACCAATCTTTGAAAAGGGCTTGCATAGCTGCTCCTGTGACGGAAAAATTACAAAAATATCTGAAAGTTCAATATGTAATCCAGTATTTAAGCAGGAGAAAAAGTTACTGGAGAAAATCATGGACTGTAGTCTTGGTAATGAGATTATTTGGTACCTGGGAGCGAGTAAATATTTAATAAATGAGAAGATTGTAAAGATTCCTTACAGAGAATGGTACAAACAGAAAAAGCATTTGGCAATTGCAGAGGAATTGAGAGGGGATATAGAAGTTGAGCGTGACTACAGTCCTTATATGGCAGTTGTATCGGCTAATGAGAAATATCTGAATAATATTATTTATGAGGCAGAACAGTATATTGTTCAAACCTTGGAAAAATACAAAAAGGATAATTATATTCCTACAGTTTCTTTTTCCGGTGGAAAGGATTCTTCAGTTGTCAGTCGTCTTGTTATGGATGCCTTGCAAGATAATACAGTGATTCACATGTTTGGCGACACAACATTGGAATTCCACGAAACATATATATATGTTAATGAGAAGTTTAGAAGAGAAAATCCGAGAGTTCCGATGATTCCAAGTGAAACTGAGAATGACTTCTTTAAGATGTGTAAGGTGTTTGGGCCTCCAAGTCAATATGAAAGATGGTGCTGCACTATTTTTAAGACAAGCAATCTGAATAAGGAATACGAAAACTTACCAGGAAACAGTTTGACTTTTTTGGGTATCAGACATAGTGAATCCGTTGCAAGAGCTAGATATGACAGGACACAGGAAATATCAAAGATTTCTTCGCAGGTAAATGCAATGCCAATCATTGAATGGAAAGATTATGACGTTTGGTTATATATTTTGGCAAAGAATTTGCTTATTAATGATTGTTACCAGTACGGGTATAAAAGAGTTGGTTGCTGGTGTTGTCCGAATAACTCAGATTGGTCAATGATGCTTACAGAAATTTATCATCCAGATGATATGCAGCGCTGGAAAAATATGGTTTACGAGTTTGCTGAGCGTACAGGAAAGACAGATCCTGATGACTACTACGAAGAAGGTAGATGGAGAACTCGAAGAGGTGCGAGCGGACTAAAAGTTAAGAATGTGACTATAGCTGATACAGCATGTAATCTTTCAGACAGAGCGAGAAATATAATTGTTGAGAAACGTCTGCAGAAGGATGTTATAGAACTCTTTAAACCGCTGGGTGACTTAAAGATTGTTGAAAAAAAAGATGCTACATATATTCAGATTTTTGACAATGATAAGTCTGGAGAGTATAGAAAAATTTGCGAATTGATTATTACCTATGGAACTACTGTTATTAAGGTTCTTCCGGAAGAACGAATAGATGCTACTAATTTGGTGAATAGAATAAAGTGCCAGATGAGAAAGTATCAGTTCTGTATTAGATGTTCTGCGTGTGATTCAACATGTCCACACGGAGCAATAGATACCATTCATGGTAAATACACAATAGATGAGAACAAATGTCAGCATTGCAAACATTGTATAGCAAAGTTCTACAATGGATGTATTATGTGTGATGTTCTGTCCTCGAAGAAAGGTTCTCAATGATATATTTTGACAATGCAGCCACAACTAAATATAAACCAGAAGTTGTCTACGAGGCTACAAACTTCTACTTAAGAGAAGTGGGAGTCAGCCCAGGACGCGGAAGCTATGGAATGGGAATAGAAGCATCACGTATGCTGTATAAATCGCGTTGCGCAGTGGGAAAGTATTTTGGTATGAGCAGACCTGACAAGGTTCTTTTTACGAAAAATTCGACAGAAGCAATGAATCTCTTTTTTAATGGTTTTCTCAAGAAAGGGGATCACGTGGTTATTTCTTGCTATGAGCATAATGCAGTTTTAAGACCAATTCAGAAACTGAAAGAGCAAGGAGTAATTGATTACTCGATTGTTCAGCGAGAAGACCTGGAACTACCTGCGAAGGATTTGTTTGAAAAATATACTAAGGAGAATACGCGGCTACTAGCTATGACGCTTGCTAGTAATCTGACAGGAAGAATAGTTTTCAGAGAGGACGTATTTGAATTCTTTCATGATAAGGGCATCATAACATTTATTGATTCATCACAAGGAGCCGGTAAGATAAGGCTTTCTATGAAGGCCATGAAAATAGATTTTCTTGCGTTTACAGGTCATAAAGATTTAATGGCAATACCTGGCGTGGGTGGATTATGTTGCGAGTCATCAGAACATTTCGAACCTTTGGTTCAAGGTGGAACAGGAATTCATGGAGAAGAATACACTAATCCAGATATTTTCCCAGAAGGATATGAAGCGGGAACATTAAACATGCCAGCAATATGGAGTATACATGCTTCAATTAATTATTTGACAGAACACTTTTCTGAAATTGCTGCAAGAGAAAAATGTTTAATGAAGTATTTGCTAGATGGGTTAAAAGAAATTAATTCGGTTACAGTTTATGATGAAGATAGTATGCGTGTAGCAACATGCAGCATAAATGTTGAAGGTATTTCTTCTGATAAATTGGTGGCGTTATTGGATACAAATGGGGTTTGTGTTAGAGGTGGTATTCATTGCGCAATTATTGCACATGAAGCTATTGGGACAGTATCAACAGGAACAGTAAGATTGAGTTTGAATTATATGAATACCGAGCAGGAAATTGATACTGTTTTGGATATTCTCAGAAATGTAGGTGAGTAGATGCATATTGTTTTCTTTAGCACGAGCAATGTGTTTAGAGCAGAAGAAATATTAATTGATGCGAAAATAGAATGCAAGGTTGTTCCAACGCCGGTAACAGATAAGGCATATTGCGGAGTTTGTATCGAGACAGAGGAGCAGAACGCAAAAGACCTTATGGAAGATATGGAATATGAGATTGTAGAATAATTCCATTACATTGGGAGGAGGTGTTGGCTTGTCTTTTAAGGAATTGTCGTTATTAAAGCATTACAAGACATATAAAAATGACATTATAAAAGAGTTTTATACGCCAGTACTTAAACAAGCTGTTTTATATCAAAGAGCTGTAGGATTTTTCTCATCCACTGCACTTATTGATTTAACAAAAGGTATTTCCGGGATGATAAAGAACGGTGGCAGGATACAGTTTATTGTATCACCACTTCTTTCACAGGAAGATATTGATGCAATCAATAAAGGCTATGAAAAAAAGAAAATAATAGGCGAAGCTCTCATGAGAGAATTTAGAGAGCCGGAGAACTATTTCCAAGAAGAGAGATTGAATTGGTTGGCCTACTTGATAGAAGAAGGATTTTTAGAGATAAAAGTTGCTTTTACTCCTCCGAATAAAGATATGGGTATGTACCATGAAAAGGTTGGTATTGTAACGGACGAATTTGGAAATAAGATAGGGTTTACAGGATCTCTTAATGAAACTATAAACGCATTTCATAATAATTATGAATCCATCGTAGTATTTAATTCATGGGAAGAATCAAAAGAATACGTTGATGAAATGCAGAAGGATTTTGAAACACTCTGGAATGATGAAAATGGGGATTTAGAAATAATAGAGTTCCCGGATGTTGTTAAGGAGAAATTCAAGGTGTGCAGAAAAGAAAAACTTAACCTTGATATTGATGATGAAGAAGAAAGCAATTCTCAGCCTAAAATTAAAAAGGGCATTCCACATATGCCTGATGGTTTTACATTAAGAGAATACCAAACTGATGCAATAGAATCATGGAGAAAGCATGATTATCATGGTATCTTTGACATGGCTACAGGTACCGGTAAGACGTATACAGGACTTGGTGCTGTTGTAAGATTGTTTGAGGAAAAAAAGAGGCTGGCAATTATTATTGTTTGTCCATATCAGCATTTGGTTGAGCAGTGGGTTGAAGATATTGAATTATTTAATATGAATCCAACAATTGGATATTCGGCTTCTAAACAGAAGAATTGGAAAAAATGGTTGGAGAATGATGTGTTAGATTTTTCAATTGGCATTATTGATACTTTTTGTTTTGTGACAACGAATGCTACATACTCAACTAAGTTTGTTTCAGATTTGATGGGACAACTTGGACCAGATACATTGTTGCTGGTTGATGAAGCACATAACTTTGGTTCACCAAGCCTAAAGAAATGTCTTTATTCAAATATTGATTATAGACTTGCATTGTCGGCTACATTAGATAGGCATGGAGATGAGGAAGGCACACAAGCATTGAAGGACTATTTCGGTGAAAAGTGCATAGAGTATGATCTTAACCGCGCTATCAAAGAGAAAAAACTTACTCCATATTATTATTATCCGATTGTTGTTTATCTGGATGATGAGGAGATGGAGAAATACAAGGAAATATCATATCTTGCATCGAAGGAATGCCATAAGGATAAGCGTGGCAAACTGAATATTACGGAAAAAGGAAAGCGACTGTTGCTTCAAAGAGCCAGAATTGTTGCAGGCGCGAAAGCGAAATTAGATGTGTTGCGAGAGTTGATGGAAAAATACAAGGACGATACACATATGCTAGTGTATTGTGGAGCAACAAGGGTTCAGACATTTGATGCGGATACTTCTGAAGCGGACGAAGAAGGTGAGCGCCAGATAGTGGCAGTATCAAAGATTCTTGGTAATGAGTTTGGAATGAAAGTTACTCATTTTACAGCAAATGAATCTGCCGAGGAAAGAGAAGTAATTAAAAGAAGGTTTTCTACAGCGGAACCTTATCAAGCCATTGTTGCCATCAAATGTTTAGATGAAGGTGTAAATATTCCAAGCATAAAAACGGCATTCATTTTAGCAAGTACCACAAATCCTAAGGAGTATATACAGCGTAGAGGACGTGTATTGCGATTGGCTAAAGATAAGCCATATGCAGTAATATATGATTTTGTTACGTTGACAGGACCTGTAGATGAAGTAAATCCGTATAGTCCGGATTATAATTGTGAAAGGGCTTTGGCAAGAAGGGAATTGATTAGAATAAAAGAATTTGGAGAGATAGCGTTAAACTCAAGAGATTCTGATGATTTAATCAATGATTTGGAATGTGCTTATTCTATTACAACTGAAGAATTGGAGGGTGGCTACGATGGCGATGAATTTGAATGATGAAAATGTGAACGAGAGAAAGCTTAATACGATTAAGTTGAGAATTCTTGAAGTGGAAACCGACAATATTGTTAAAAAGGAATCGAAGGCGGCTATGATTGATAAAATCTATAAGTTGATTATGCAGGAGGTAGATAAGAAATGATTATTCACAAGCTTGAAATGTACAATTTCAGACAGTATATCGACCTGCAGGAAGTGTCTTTTTCTACAGATCCAGAGAGGAATGTAACGGTATTAATTGGTGTTAATACATCTGGTAAAACAACCATTATTAGAGCATTTGAGTGGTGCCTATATGGAAAAAACGGTTTCGAGGACCCAGTCCTTTTGAATAGTGAAGTTCGGGATAATATGAATGTTGGTGATACACAGGATGTATGGGTAGCTGTTACGTTTTCTCATGAAGATTCAAATGGACAGAAGATGTATACCTTAAAACGTAAGTTTACCTATTTGTGTAATGAGAGAACAAAAGCAGAAGGTAAATTGGTTGTTGGATTGAATAAAAAGCCTGAAGAAGATTTGTCTTTAACATATCTTCAAGCAGATGGTCAGACAAAGACAGCGATTAGAAGAGAGAACATTTCAGAATCTATTGATAGAGTGCTTCCACAAGATTTATCGGATTATTTCTTCTTTGGTGGAGAACGTATTTCGGGAATTGCCAACAGAACAGATTTATCAAAGGCAGTACGTGGATTGATGCGATTAGATGTCTTAGAAAATGCTCGCGATCATATTAAGGAGGCGTTAAAGAAATTTTCGAGCAGTATTGATACATCAGGTGATTCAAAAGCACAGGCTGCACAGGCAAGTTTGGAGACTGCGAAGAAGAAATTGCAGCAGTTTATTGAAGCAAAGGATAATGCGCAGGCAGAAATGGAGCATTATCAGCAACAGGAGAATGAATATAACGTTCAATTATCAAAGAGTAATGTTGAACAGGTTAAGAAAGCAAAGGCAGAGAGAGATAGAATTGCTAAAGCCATAGTTAATGAGCAAACGCGATTGGAAAATGCAATCAGAGCATATGTTGAGTTGTTTAATAAGAGACCATATGTTTTCTTCGGAATGCCAGCAATTAAAAAATCTCTGGAAGTATTACAGAACATAAACGACCAGGTTGAATGTGTTCCGGGAATGAATCAAGATTCTATCGATTACCTCATTCATAGAGGAATCTGTATTTGTGGAACTCATCTTGATCCAGGAAGTCAACCTTATCAGTTGGTGATGCAAGAGCGAAGAAAGCTGCCGCCTGAAACAATCGGTGCGGTTGTTATGAATTATAAGAATAAAGCTGAGGGATATCTCTCTGGCAGTGAGTCTTTTTATCCAGATATTGAAGAAAAATATAAAGAAATCAGAGGCATACAGAGAAGAATTGGTGAACTTCAAGATGAGGCAGAAGAACAGTCTAAACTTATAATTGATGATACAGATGCTAAAGCAATTGAAGGTAAAAGAAGAGATGCTCATACTAAGTATCTGGAAGCTAAAACAGATTATGATCAAGCTGTTAGAGACATTGGTGGATGCGAGCGTGACATAAGAAACTGTGAAGATGCAATTGCTAAATATGCAAAGAGCAGTACAAAGAATCGCCGACTTGTTAGATATATTACATATGCAACACTTGTTCAGAATTGGTTGACAGAGACCTACCAAGAAAAGGAAGGTAAAGTTAGAACGGAGTTACAGCAGAGAGTGAATGATAATTTTGCAAAGATGTATCACGGCGAACGTTCTATATCTATAGATGACAAGTACCGTGTGAGATATGCTGATGTAACTACAGAAGAGTCTGACGGATTAAAAGCCGTTAAGAGTTTTGCATTCATTGCGAGTCTTGTTTCGATGGCAAAGGATAGAATTCTTGATGATAAGGACATGCAATTAGGACAGGTATATCCTTTAGTTATGGATGCTCCATTTTCAAATGTGGATGAGATTCATATTGATAATATTTGTAAAATTCTTCCTAAAACAGCAAACCAGGTTATTATGGCTGTAATGCAGAAAGACTGGGAGTATGCATCAATCAATTTAGGACAGTTTGTTGGACAGAGTTATACAATTACGAAAGATAAAGATGCTACAGGTAAAGAAGTTGATACTGTTACACACATTAGATAGGAGGAATGAGAGATGTTTAATACAAATTTTGATATTACAGGAATCCATGCCAACTATCTTAAAGACTTATGTGAGTTGCGTGGAAATGTTGCTGACAAAGATCAGCATAGTAATTTTAAGATTTTCAAGGCTTATATTGATGCATATATCTTGTGTCCACTGATTGGCTATCAGTATAGCCGTAAAGGGAAAATGGGTAGCGCAGCTGACGGTGATGTAGGTATTTTGGCTGAACAGATTATTAAAAGAAGTCAGGAATTGAAATATGTATATCAGATTCTTATGTTGGTCGATGAAGAATCCGAGCCAGATGAGGAAAAACGTATTTATCGTGCTTTTAATTTCTCAGAGAAAACTGATGAGGATAAGGCAATGGTTGCAGAAAATATGCGTATCTTCAATGAATATTTCCTTGGAGGAGTTGAAGTGTTGCATGAACAGTTTGTAAAAGAATGTATTGATAGAGATCAGTATCTTCTTAAGATGTACCAGTTTACAAAGAAATTTAACGAGGAACAAGACGGTGATGCGTTAAAGGCGGGTATTGACAAAATATTAAATAAATAAGGAAGAGGATTATGGGTTACTATGATGATTATTATGAGGAACCATATGATGGTTACGAAGAACGCATAGAACCAGTAAACCTTGTGGCCGAGGGATGCACAGAAAGTGATATTACGGATGCCTTGATGACAGCAGGGTTAATTTCTGAAAAGAGACCTAAGCTGATATGTAATATGGAAAAGTTAGTTTTTGTCCATGGGGATCCTAATGAAGTGTACTCACCAGCTGAAATTCGATTTACAGAAAGTATTGATAAAGTTTATGTATATTCGGATTTCTTTATGAATCTTAACAAAGGGAGCATGGCTTGCAGGGTTATAGCAGCAAGAATCAACTGTGATGGTTATAATGCGCTTAAAGCATGTGTTTCCTTTGAAAAGATTATTGATAAAGCATTAGATGGCTTTAATATCTTTTTCTTTGTGACAAATGAAAGTGTTATGTTTGGATGTAAAGTATTTGATAAAGCTGGTAAGAGTGACTGTACATTATCAAAACCAATTATGTCACAAGTGGAATTTGAGCAAATTCAAGATGAACTCTCTTTTTTGGGAAACTCGGATGAGTTTATGGATTTTTATAACTACTATCTCCAAGTTATTACATGTAGTAATTATCAAGACGATGATTATGAGATGCTGATAATTAAAAAGAGGGGAATGCAGTTTGCTTATTTAGAGGAAACTGATAAGTTGGGTAGAGATATTGGCGTTGATATGGTACGTGAGAAAGAACGTTACCGTAAAATGTTTGAGACAGATCCGGAAGAGTCTTTTGCTGCATTGTTAGAAGAAGTTGAAGAGAGCTTATTGTTTATCAAATCGAACAGAGTAAATACATATGAAATGCTGTTTGAAGCTGATGAGATGATGCGCCGGGTCGAGGCAGCTGAGGCTGAGAATGACAGACTTGCTATTCAGGCAGCATTGGAGAATCCAGTTTCTGAGGAGGTTTATGATACAGAAGCGGAAGCGTTATTGGATGATCCGGAAGAGATGATTAAATTATTAAAGAAACGAAGAGGATTATAAATGGCTGGGTTTGATTTAAAAGAAGGAATGTATGAAGCGCGAAATGTCTCAGACGATGAGCTGTGGTCTGCTTTTGCATGTGTTTTTTCTTCAAAATCAAGAAATGATTCAAGTTATAAGTTTGGATTTCTCAAAGCAATCATTGATAATTTATATAATGTTGATGCTAACCTGAAATTATCCTTTGATCAATTGTTTAACAAATTTGGTGAGATATATTGGAACCTGATTTTAAAGTATGGATTGAGGCAGAAAGCTGTAACAAATGATAATAGGGAAACTTACTTGGAACAAGTGCTTCATGCAGCGGTTGAAAAATATAAAATATTAGAGCCAATACCATATGAGAGTTTGACAGCAGAGATGATGTTAGATATTTCGCATCAAGTAAAAATGAAGTGCAAGAAGTATGTGGTAGGTGCTCTTTTTGAAGATACGAATAGATTGTTTTATTCGTTTTCTAAAAAAGAGGAATGGATTCAGATTAATCCTGTGATGTATGAATTTGTATGCAAGCATAAGGTAATAATTGAAAAACTAAATTATTATGAGTGGGCGCGTTTTTTGGAAAGGGTCAATGAAGAAACGGTTGCAGTCAAACTTCTTAATAAGATCGATGAAAGCACTAAAAGAAATAATCTTGCGATATATAGACAAATTTTATATGAAGAGTTTGAAAGTAAGACTTGTTTCTACTGTGGGAAACAACTAAGTCCCGATAAGATTGATGTAGATCATTTTATCCCATGGTCATTTATTAAAGATGATAATCTGTGGAATCTTGTGTTGGCGTGTCCATCATGTAATCGAAAGAAAAATGACAAATTGCCAGCAGGGGATTATCTTGCAGCGCTTGTTCATCGTAATCAGCATATTTTGATAGAAGCCTATAGACCGGAAATGAAAAATTACCAAGAACGAATGGTAAGATATGTTTATAACTGGGCTAAGATAAACGGCTATGATAAGATTTGGCAACCAGAGAGAAGGAAGGTGTTAGTATAAGTATGTCTGAAAGCAAAAAGCAACGAAAATGGGTTAGAGAAGAGGTTGTTATTCTCGTAACAGAATATTTCAAAACTAAAAATCTGTCAGCAGAAGAAATTTCAGATAATCACCAAATGATAAGTGCCTTCTTGCGTAAGCGGGAGGAAATGTTAACTGGCTTGCCGGTAGCTGATATTTTTAGAAACTATGCAGGTATTCACATGCAGTCGGGAAGAATACGTTGTCTGGATCCAGACACACAGTATTCAGGAATGCAGGGAACTAAACTTCAAAAAGAAATAGTACAGGAATATCTTGAAAATCCTTTGAAAATGATGGAAGAGGCGGATGCTATATATGTCAAATATCAGAAATAATTCTACCATCAATTATTACAATTTACATGCGAAGGAATATTTTGAAACTACTGTGAATACGGATGTGTCAGAATGTTGCGAGAGGTTTCTTAAATATCTTACGCCAGGGGATAGTATTATTGATATAGGTGCTGGAAGTGGTAGAGATATTCATTTTTTTCAAAGTAGAGGATATATAGTTGATGGCATAGATGCATCTTCTGAACTCTGTAAAATTGCATCAGACTATACAGGTGTTGATATTAAGTGCAAAACAATTCAAGAATGGAGTCCGGAAAAGCTTTACAATGGTATATGGTCAAATGCTTCTTTGTTGCATCTTTCATTAGATGAAATCGGGGATTTTCTTTGCAAGATTCCGCATGCTCTTCGTGATGGAGGAGTGGCATATATCTCATTTAAGTGTGGTATTGTAACGGGAACAGATGGTGATGGGAGATTTTTTACGAATATATCTGAACAAGATGCACAGCATTTGATTGAAAAAAGTACAGCAATTTCTTTAGTTGATATGTGGAGCACCGATGATAAATTAAACAGAGACGGTTTTTATTGGGTGAATGTTATCATTAAGAAAACTTGAATAATAAGATTTATTAGAGGTGATGAGTCTTTTTTTGTGGCATTTTAGCACTCTTTTCAAATGAGTGCTAAAAAAGTATTGACTTCATTGATATGCTATGATATACTTGACACAGATCGAGCAAGATGAAAGTCTCATGGTATATGCTGTGGGAATAAAAGATATCGGTGTGTCGGTGTACGTAATAGAATAATATGGGTTACAGGGGGATGGTGCCCTCATTTTGTAGTTGTGGTATCTCTGTATCCGTTTTATATATTTGTATATTTGATATTGGTATTTTTTAAACCTTTCACTTGTCGGTGAAAGGTTTTTTTTATGCTCGAAAATCAAATACAAGGAGGACATGTACTATGTCAGAAACAAGATTTGAGGGATTGCCCCAGATACAGACGAATGCCCTAATTAATATTTCGCAGGTTTATGAATCATTGAGATATAATGATTATTCTGTTGAGAATGGAATTGGAGAAATAGTTGATAATTCTGTTGAGGCGGGAGCAAGTGAAATCAGAGTGTATTTCACGAGAAAGAGTAGAAGAGTTGGTAAAAAGGAAATTGAGGAAATCGATAAAATAATCATTATCGATAATGGATCAGGAATGAGTCCGGAAGTCGTAGCGAAGTGCCTGGTTCTTGGTTGCTCCATGAGAGAGCATAAAAATGGCAAGCTGGGGATTGGAAGATTCGGAGTAGGAATGACGTTAGGAAGTATTTCTCTTGCTAGACACGTAGAAGTGTACTCAAGGGATAGTGCTAACAAGGAGTTTTATTATACATACATTGATCTTGACGAAATCCATGAAGATTTGCGTGATACTGTTCCAGAGCCGGTTCCTAAGAGCATTCCAGAAGAGTATGAATCGTTCTTTGAAGGCCATACAGGAACAATGGTGGTATTGTCTAATTGCGACAGAATGGACGGAACAGGTAAGAAAACAAGTCCAAGTGAAATGAACGGATTAATTGCAACATATCTTGGACGCACTTACCGTAAGTTTATTGAAGCTGGATTGAAAATATATTTGGATGACAGACAAGTTTACATGCATGATCCGCTTTATGTTTCGGGACCAACTCAGTTTGATACTAAAGAAAAGCAGGATCCTAAGGCTGAGATATATGCTACTTCTACTATAGAACTGCCAATACCCGGAAGAGAAGGTGAAACGGCCGAGGTAACAATTAGAATTTCACTTCTTCCAAAAGAGTGGAGATTAAATATTGGTGACGGCGGTAATGCCGAAGCAAGAAAACGTAAAATTGACCAGAATGAAGGCGTTTCTATATTAAGAGCGAATAGAGAGGTATTATACGATAAGGTACCATACCTCATTGGTCTTAAGAAGGGGCAGTTTTCATATCAGGAAAATGACAGATGGTGGGGATGTGAAATATCATTTCCTCCGGAATTAGATGAGTATTTTCAGGTTAGATATATAAAGCGTGGTGCAGAGCCAATTGGTTCCTTGAAGGATAGACTTAAAGAACAGTTAACTGGGTCGGTTACTTCATTAAGAAGGATAATTAAAAGCGACAGAGATCAGAAGAAAGCCGAAGAAAACCAGAGCAAGAGTGCATTTGAAAATGCTGAACAGCTAATGAGCGATTTGAATGCTGTACTTCCTAAGAATCAGAATGGTAAATCTATGACGAAGGAAGAAGAGCAGCAGAAAATTGATGAAATTTTGAGTCAGTCTATTTCGCAGGATGGAAACGAAGAGTTAAAGCAGGAAGAAAGACGCCGTGAGATTATGAGCAAGGTTTATTCCATTGTCCCGGTTAAGTATCCACAGCAGTTCCTGTTTGAAACGGAGAATCTTCTGGATGATAAAATTGTAATTAAGTTGAATGTGAATCATCCGTTTTATCAGAAGGTAATAAACCCTCTTTGCGGAGATATTACTGAAGAAGAGGGGGCAGAAGAATATAACGATAAAGCTAAGATAAAAGATGCAATTATGCTTCTACTTTTAAGTTATGCCAAAGCTACAGCTAAGTTCCCTGAAGAAAATCAGGATTTATTTAATAATCTTGTGGTGGAATGGGGTACCATTCTTAACACAGTTGTCAAAAAACTAGATTAAGGGGGGATTGTTTTGATACGTAATGGACTTAGCGGTAAAAATGATGTTTTAAAGTCACTGTGTGAAACGTATGTTGTCACAATTAGAAATATGCAACTTCCTAAAAAACCAAGAGTATTTGATGTTACTGTCAATAGTAAAGGAGAAATCCTTCGTTATGACATACAGAATATAAAGGGTAATTTATTTATCGAAGATGTTGAAGTGCATCAGCAGATAATGGCTGCATTGGCAGAGAAGTAAATATTGCTTGATCTACCGAGCAATCGGATCCGATATACCGAGATACCAACCGCCGGAGTCAAGACTTCAGTAAGAGATTACGGATAAATATATCCGTGTCTATTGCTGGAGTCTGGGCTCCGGCTTTTTTTATTTTACTAACTTGTCAAGACGGTCAGAAATAGCCTGGTCGAAGATTTCACGAGGAAGGTCATTTCGTTTGTAGACATCGTAGAGCTTGAAAAAATAGTTGAGAAAGGCATTTATTTCAGCTGATTTTTTGTTGTCATTACCGCCGGTTGAGAAATCCCAGTTGAGTTCGTCAAGCTGTTCTTCGCAAAGACCGGTGATATCTGGGGTGATGAATTCTGAGAAGTAAAACATACGGTAAGTGCTGTTTTCCTTCTTGTATTCGTACGGGTAGCCGTTTGTTGGATAGTTAACAGCCAGGTATTTGTCCTCTTCGATGGTTTGATCAATGTAATCAATAACACCGCTTTCTATAAGCTGCATGAGTATCTTGCAGATTTCTTTATTAGAAAGTTTTTCGGAAGATGGCTGATCGAGCTTTCGACCTACAAGGTAGTCTATTGACACATCGAAGAAATCAGCGATAGCTATTGTTTGCTCGAAAGTGAAGCGGTTGCCCTTGGTTCTGTTAAGAGCCTTGCTCATTTGTGGCTGAGGGATTCCTGTACCACGGATTATGTCAGCCTGACTTATATTTCGTTCTCTCATAAGAGCTTCAATATGCTCAATGAGAATATCGTGATAATCGTTAGCCATAATATATTCCTCCAATACATAAAGCATGCGCAAAAAAATAAGTATGCTCTTTTTGAATATGTTATAGCACAAAAAGTACAATGGAGACAATAAAAATCTCTGCTAAGCCGGAAAAAGTTCGCTTTTGAAGGCTTAGCAAAGTAGGAGACTACTGTAAATACAGTTCTCATAGATAAAGGTTTGGCGGAACCTATGATCCGTCAATAACAATAATTTATTTCAAAGCCTGTGGGCGCGCGACTACAAGGCGAGGATAAGAATACTGATTTTCAACACAACACCCAAAGTGGGTGAAGTGCGGATACAGTGACTATTCCCGCTTTATTGTCGTGCGTCCATTTTTGTTACGGCATTATCAGCAGCTCTGGTCAGCTCTTGTCCTCGCCTGTGGCGTGAAAGCACACAGCAGAAAGGACAAAAAATGGAAACCAGAGTAAATGTTGAAGAAGGTAAGAAATATCTGTATGTGGAGACTACAGAGGAAGGTATCAAGCAGTTCAAAAATGCTCCAGAAGCAGAAAGAGCTGGTATTGAAATCAGCAAGATGCGTGTGGAAGGTGTTTGGGTGCCGGCATTTAAGTTTGCGGTAGAGATTTCTACTGAATTAGGTGCTCAGTTCTATGCAGACTGGAAGCAGGAAGAATGGAGACAGGAGAGTCAGTACAGAATGGAGAATCGCTGCGAAATCTGTGGTAGTAACGGAAAGAGCATGCGTTGTCCGCTCAGAGTTAAGAATCATGATTACACAGGAGCACCTGGGCAGAAGAAAACAATAGCGGTTAAGTGTGAAGAGTGCCCGTATGGTTACAATCGTCTGTTTCGTCCTATGAATGGTAAGCTCAATTTCTCTACCCTTGATGTGCAGGATGGAGAGGGCAACGTCGATTCGTTTGAACCTGAATCTAAGAAATATTCCAATGCTGATACCTATATCAGACTTCTGAAGGATTTGGGAGATTATGTGACAGAGCACTACCCTAAGTATGCAAAATATGTGGAGCTTATCAATCTTCTTGGTTCAGAATATGATATGAAGACAGCTTCTCAGATCATGGGTAAAGCTGATAGTACATTATATGATTGGGTTAAGAGACTTAGACCAATATATGATGAATTCAGAGAAACCGTTGATTATCTGTAAAGAAATTGTGTGAATAAAGGAATCCACCCAGGCAAGTTAAATCTGCTTCGGGTGGATTTTTTGGTCAATCCTTTTTATAAAATTTGGTATCGTAGCCATCGCCACGGATGAGTATATTCGGCATCCAATCAGGTGTACGTCCCATGACTGAACTGATGCTTTCAACGGATGCATCTTCACGGCATTCTATTATCAGTTCATCGTGGACATGACCACAGATAAAGCAATGGGAGAGATTACGCATGGCAAAACAGAGAAGGTCTCTGGAAACTGCCTGAACAATATTCTCAACAAATTTCGGACCATATGACTCGATGCGTTCCCATTTCTTTGTAGATCCAACACCTTCATAAGTAACTGAGGTGCCTCCGAACTGATTTTCACCAAGCTTTGGCTTTACATATGCTAAGCGTCTACCAGACAGAAGTTCAATAAAAAGCATAGCACTTTTGTATATGAATCTGATATTGCCAACCTCAGTTGTGGTACGCATGGTAACAGCTTCTTTTACTGCAGCATCCACAGCCCACCAGAAAGAGGTGATATTGGGATTAGCATTACGCCAGGAATCAACAAGAGGCTGTAATTCCTCTTCGGTAAGTCCCATTTCCAAAGCTTCCATAGATTTAAGAGCGCCTACAGATCCGCCGTATCCAAGGGCAAGTTCTGCGATTTTGCCCTTTTGCCTAAGATGTGAATTGACACCATGCTTTTCGACAGGAACACCAAACATCTGGCTTGCAGAGGCACAATAAATATCTTCGCCTTTTGCAAATACTTCTGATCGCCACGTCTCACCGGCAAGGTGCGAAAGCACTCTGGCTTCAATCGCACTATAATCTGATACGATGAATTTATAACCGGGCTTTGCAATGAAGGCTGTACGAATCAGCTGAGAGAGGGTATCAGGGATATCATCATATAAAAGCTGCAGCATATCATAATCACCGGTACGGACAAGCTCACGTGCATCGGCAAGGTCTGGAAGATGATTTTGCGGAAGATTCTGCAATTGAATAAGTCTGCCAGCCCAACGCCCGGAGCGATTGGCACCGTAAAACTGAAACATACCATGAGCCCTGCCATCATTACATACCGCATTCTGCATGGCCTGGTATTTTTTGACGGAAGATTTTGCAAGCTGGAGCCTAAGCTTAAGCGCGTCAGCAACATCGTCGTTAGTATTTTTTATCATGGCAGCAACATCTTTCTTACCAAGAGATTCCGCTTCTATACCGTTCTCAGAGAGCCACTGCTTCATCTGAGCTACACTGTTTGGGTTGTCCAGATTAGTAATATTCTGCATAGCCAGCATAAGAGAAGCCTTGGACTTTTCATCGAAAGCAATAGCATTCTCAACTACAGCCATATCTAACATGATACCTCTATCGTTGATTTCTTGATCCAGGTGGTATTCATCCCAGACGAAGTCAGGAACAGGGAAGCGAGAGAGCTTCTGCTTTATTGCCATTTCTACATCGACATCACGCTTATTGTATGCCTTAAAGGTTTCCCATTTGTCGGGCGCGTGCTCCGGTAGGTTTCTGGTTCTGCCGCCATTAACTTTGGTTGCTTTGCATGGAGAGCAGAAGTATCTGATGAGGTCTTTGCCTTCTTTCATTTTCTGATCCTGAAGCTTAAGTACAGCACCGACACTTTCAAGTGAAAGCGGTAATCCCATATAAGCAGACCATATCATGGTACATTTCCAAGAGGCAGGATCCAGATATTTGGAAGCAGGATCTTCAGGAATGCCATAGCCTTTGAACTTATCAGGATAGTGATTCTTTAACCAGTTGGAGATACAGATACGTTCAAAGGAAGCGTTGAAAGCCCATTTGGTAATAGTATCATCAGTAAGTGCATCCAGTATTTCTTCCGGGATAGTATCACCGCAGGCAAGATCATATACTGTGACATCTCCACCATCAACAGATACTCCGAATAATAATATTTCAAAATTATCAGACTCAGCGTACTTGTAAACACCGCATTTGGATATATCAACATCGCTGTAAGTCTCCAAGTCTATCGACAACTCTTGTATTTTCATATATTTTCAGTCCTTTACAAAAAGTAGGCGGCAGCTGCAGAAGCCACCGCCCGAAGGTCAATGAGTTACATATTAGTCAAGGAAATCGTCCTCTTCTTCGGAAGCAAAGTCATCCTCTGCACGAGACTTGCCACCAAGAGGCTCACCGTCACGAATCTTCTGGAGATTGTTAAGACCACATGCGATACCCTTGTTACCGTTGCTGTTGAAAGCATAAAGATTGATGGAAGCTCTACCGTAAACACCGGAATATACTTCGGATCTCTCAAGGATAGGCTGTCTGTCTGCATCCACGATACCAGGAGCAGTAGCACTATTCGCGTTGATGAAGTAGCATCCCTTGTAAGCCTCATCATCAGGTCTTTCAAGATCACCATCACGAAGAGGTGTCTTAAGTACAGAGAGTGCAGGTACGGTCTTGCCGTTGCCTTTAAGCTTGGACTCACCTTCCTCATATGCTGCCTGGATAGCTGCCTTGATTTTCTCAACAGTAGCGGTATCAGACTTTGGAATGATGAGGGAGACACTGTACTTAGGTGCTCCACCATTGATTGACTTAGGATCCCACACGTTAGCGTAGCTCCATCTTGTGTTTACTCCAGTGATAACTTTTGTAACATTCATAAACTTTGGCATGATGTTGTCCTCCTTATTCTTCTTCACTAAAATCATCTTTTGCCGTATTAAGTGCCGGTCTCTTATCTGACGCAGGCACCAGTGTAGGTTTACCCTGAGGTTTTGTAATAAGAGCACCCAGGAGCTCTTCAAACTTCTTCTTACCTAAGAGAGAAGTCATTGCTGTGATACCGAGAAGTTTCTTCTCATAAGGGTCATAACCGTTATCTTTGACAACAAAGGCAACTGCCTCTTCATCGGTGTATTTACGGTTTGCCCTGCCTTCAACGACTTTGAATCCGGGATATTCTGTTCCAGATAAAGCCTGCTGTAAGGCATATTCCTTGATGTCAGCTGCCCAGGCAGTGAGATCGTCAATCTTTGGAAGGATTGCTGCAATCTCTGTTTCGCTTAAGGAAGCAGGCATCTCAAAATCATATTTAGCAAGTTCCAGATTGTATTCTGCACGCTTGCGACAGGTAGCCTTAGCTTTGCAGAAGGTGCAGTGGTCACCGGCTTTGAATTCACCTTCACCGTTGAAAGCAAGCTCTGCTGTAGGCTTCAAGAAATCATCAGCCCATTTCAGAAGGTCTTCCTTCTTAATAGTGAAAGTGCTGACATTCTCACGGCGGGGTTGGAAGATGGTCATCTTTACAGAAGTAATGTCATAGATGCCATCGTAGATATCCAATGCTCCAAGTGCATAGCACATCATTTGCGGATTATCTTCTGCTTCTACCAAAACACCGAGTCCGTACTTGAAGTCGATGATATGTAATACATCATCCGCTACAATCAGACAGTCACCGGTACCGAATCCCTCAGGAATCCATTTAGAAAAATCAAGTCTCTGCTCAACCAGCACCTGTGGATCCTTGCAATGAGTTTTTGCCTCTGTAAGCTGCTCCATAACATAGGAACAATATTCATCTGTGCAGTAAGCCATTTCCTGATCGAAGTAATCCAGGCCATCTGTCGGATCGGGTGGATGCTGTCCGAGTGCGGTAAGCACTTTGAATTCACAAAGGCTGTGTGCATCGGTACCTTGTTTTGCATAAGGGCTGGCTTCATCTTTAATATCCGCACAGAGCTTTGCCGATGGTGGACAGTTTAACCACCTATGGCTTGCCGATGCAGAGAGAAGTGCATGTTTAGGCATTTCCGATTACCTCCGCTTCAGCGATAAGTGCTGCATACTGCTCAGCAGGAACATCTTTCAATGTGCCGCCATTTCCATACTTCTTAACAAGTGCTTTTACCTCAGCCCTGTGCTGTCCGCCGTCAATGTTGGACTTTCTGGAAAGTACCTCACGCACTGTTTCAAGGGTGTAGGTAGGTTCCTCTTTTTTTGCTTTTGCTTTGGCAGCAGGCTTAGGGGCCTCAATTGCTTTCTGTTCCGGAACATCGATTACTTTCAAATCCTTATCTTCTAAAGATGCAACCAATTCCCTGACAGCAGTAAGCGCCTTCAAAAGGCTGCTCCCTGTGTTGATGATCTCGCCCAGTAACACGGACAATTCGCTCATTTTGCTCATGTTGTCTTTCTCCTTCCATATTCTGATTTTCAAGGTTCGTTGCCAGTCGCTTTGCCACCACACTTATTGCGATGAGGATGTCACGTAACTCTGCATCCTCTGATGGAAGTGGGTGGGAAGACTGGACTTTCATGTCTTTCTGCATCTGCAGCACCTCCGTTTCCGAGTGACTTATGTGCCGCTCTAATGTTCAAAGGAGATTCGGCTTCAGATTTTCCGAAAAAACTTTTAAGAATTTTTCAGATGTTCTGTAACCTGTCCTTCTAATGTCCAAAGGAGAATGGGAACTAAATATTCCGAAAAATAATCAAACTTTTTTATGCCGCCGCTTAGGCGGTTTTTTCTTTATATAAGGAAGCAATTCTGACGGTGCAGGATAACCACAAAGTTTTTTGAAAAAAGTTCGGAAAATATCGGTCTGAATCTCCTTTGAGCAGTAGAGGGAGCTTGATAAGAGCCTCGGACACTACGGAGGAGGTGATTCTGATGAGATAGGAAATAAGAAAAGACTGGGAATTTTAAGTAGAAAAATTTAACAGGAGGAAAGACATGCAATTGATTTTACAGACAGCGAATGTAACTGCTGATGCAAAGAATTGTAGTTATCCCAACAAGGTAACGGTCACCAATGCATCAGAGCTGCAGGAAGCAGTAAAGATGGATCATGTGTGTGCGAAATATAAGAACAATTACCGCAGCATTGATAATTTCCTTAAGTCGAATGTGGTTGTCATGGATCTTGATAACGACCACACAGATGATCCGGACGAATGGATCACGGCAGAGAAGCTGGAAGAACTTCTTCCTGATATTTCATATGCAGTGGCTCCAAGCAGAAACCATATGGTTGCTAAGAACGGTAAGGCAGCAAGACCTAAATACCATGTGTACTTTGAAATCGAAGAAATGACGGATGCAGCAGCTTATGCAGCATTAAAGGCAGCAATCCATAATGCATATCCATTTTTTGATGGGAATGCTCTGGATGCAGCAAGATTCATTTTCGGAGCTGATAGCGGTGAAGCAGTTTGGCACGAGGGCTGGACAACCATTGATGAAGAAGTCGTGGTTGAACTTCCTGATGAAGAAACAGCTTCTGGCAGCGGTCCGATTTTAGAAGGAAATCGTAATAATGCCATGAGCCGTTTCGCAGGCAGAGTTCTTAAACGCTATGGAAATACAGAAAAGGCTCACGATGCTTTTATGGAACATGCTCAGAAATGTGATCCGCCGCTATCAGATGAAGAGCTTGCAATTATTTGGGCGAGTGCAATCCGCTTCTTTAATAAGAAGGTTGTGGGTCAGGACGGATATGTTCCGCCAGAAGAGTACAATCAGGATTTTGATGGTGTTTCCTTAGAGCCTGAGGATTTCTCTGATATCGGTGAGGCAAAGGTACTTGCAAGAGAGTATGAGGATGAACTGATTTACAGTGATGCGACAAGCTTCCTTAGATATGACGGCACCTGTTGGCGTGAAAACAAGCAGGATGCGGTAGGAGCCGTGGAAGAGTTTCTGGATATGCAGCTCGTGGATGCCAGGGACGAACTGAACAGATGCATTGAGGTTCTGGTGGAAGCTGGATTGTCTGAAAAGGTTGTTAAGGCTGGTGGTAAGGCACTTGAAAAGCTGATTACTCCTGAACTTGAAAAGGCATATGGAGCATATCTTGCCGCTAAAAATTACTACGCATTTGTTATGAAGTGCAGGAACTTCAAGAATCTTGTAAATGTCCAGAATGCCGTAAAGCCAATGATTCAGATTAAAGTGGAAGATTTGGATGCGAATGAGAACATGCTTAACACGCCTGATGCAACTTATGACCTTAGAAAAGGTATGGCAGGTGCTATGGAGCATTCTCCATCAGATCTTCTTACAAAGATTACAACGGTATCGCCCGGTGACAAGGGAAAAGATTTGTGGGAGGAATCCCTTCAATTATTTTTCTGTGGTAACCAAGAGCTTATCGAATATGTGCAGATGACCTGCGGACTTGCAGCAATCGGAAAGGTATATGAGGAAGCTCTCATCATTGCCTACGGAGAAGGTCGAAACGGTAAATCCACATTCTGGAATACGGTATCAAAGGTTCTTGGAACTTATGCAGGTACTATTTCTGCTGACACTATGACAGCGAACTGCAGAAGAAATGTGAAACCGGAAATTGCTGAGCTTAAAGGTAAGCGCCTTGCGATTGCAGCTGAGCTTGAAGAGGGAATGCTTCTTTCAACCTCAGTTCTTAAGCAGGTTTGCTCCACTGATGTTGTCAGAGGTGAGAAGAAATTCAAGGATCCATTCGACTACACACCGACTCATACCGTAGTGCTTTACACGAACCATCTTCCAAAGGTAAGAGCCACGGATGAGGGTACCTGGAGAAGACTGATTGTCATTCCGTTCCATGCAAAGATAGAAGGCAAGTCAGACATCAAGAATTATTCGGATTATCTTTTTGAGAACGCCGGTTCTTATGTTTTGGCGTGGATCATCGAAGGTGCCAGAAAAGCGATTGAGGCTGACTTTCATTTGGAGAGACCTAAGGTAGTTGCAGACGCTATTGCTGAATACCGTGGAATGAACGATTGGCTTGAGCACTTCTTAGAAGAATGCTGTGTCAGAGGTGATGGATTGGAAGAAAAATCAGGAGAGCTTTATCAGGAATATCGCTCTTACTGTTTACGCACGGGTGAGATTTCTCGTAATAATGCAGACTTTACAGCTGTACTTGAAAAGGCTGGATACACACGCAAGAAGAAAAAAACTGGTATGTGGGTGCAGGGATTGCAGCTTAAAGACACAGATTTTGCAGAATAAATGACAAAAGGTGCAGGGGGTGCAGGACAAATACCTATATCGCGTATGCAAAAATTTTTATGGATTTTTTGCTATAGGGAAAGGTTATGTATCATCCTGCACACCCTGCACCGCAAACAATTTTTGATGGAGGATTCGCAATGAATTTTTATAGATGGATGATTAAAAAACATATCAACGACCATGCACCGGTGGGTGACCTTGCCAGGGATATGAAAGGTGACAAGCAGTTTCCTCATGACGGAGATAAGGCAAAGATTCAGGAATATCTTGATGGATGCGGTGCTTGCAGCGGATGTATGGATGCATTCGAGGAGGCATGGGCTGAGTATGAGAGAGAAAGAAGTAGAACAGAAGCTTGTAAAAGCAGTTAAAGCCAGAGGCGGTATTTGTCCCAAGTGGGTTTCACCTGGATTTGATGGAATGCCAGACAGGATAGTGTTTCTGCCTGGCAGACACATCGGATTTGTTGAGGTGAAGGCTCCGGGAGAAAAGCCCAGAGCATTACAGAAGTCAAGACACAGATTATTAGAAAAAATGGGGTTCCATACATACATCTTGGATGGAATCGAGCAAATCGGAGGGATTTTAGATGAAATACAATCCACATAATTATCAGAAATATGCAATCGAGTTTATAAAGCAACATCCGATAGCAGCAATATTACTGGATATGGGTATGGGTAAGACCAGTATCGTGTTATCGGCATTAAATGAGCTGATGTATAACAGTTTTGAGGTAACGAAGATTCTTATCATAGCGCCGTTAAGAGTAGCCAGAAATACATGGTCTGATGAAATCAAAAAATGGGATCACCTGAAAGGATTGAGATATTCCATTGCAGTAGGAACAGCAACTGAGAGAAAAAAGGCACTGGCAGCAGATGCAGATATTTTTATTATCAATCGTGAAAATGTTCAGTGGCTTGTAGAGCAGAGCGGTGTACCTTTTGATTTCGACATGGTTGTAATTGATGAGCTTTCGTCCTTTAAGAACTGGCAGGCAAAGAGATTCAAGTCCTTTATGAAGGTAAGACCTATGGTGAAAAGAGTAGTCGGTTTGACCGGTACACCTTCTTCCAATGGACTTATGGATTTGTTTGCAGAATTTAAGGTGCTGGATATGGGTGAGAGACTCGGAAGATTCATTGGTCAGTACAGAGTGAATTACTTTAAGCCTGATAGAATGAATGGTCCGATTGTTTATACCTACAAGCTTTTACCGGGAGCAGAGGATAGAATTTACGATAAGATTTCGGATATTACGATTTCTATGAAGGAAACTGATTATTTGGAAATGCCGGAGTTGATTTCTACAGAATATAAGGTTTATCTGGATGATACTGAAAAAGCAAAGTATGAGGCATTAAGAGATGAGTTTGTGTTACAGCTTCCAGGCGGTGAGATTACTGCATCCAATGCGGCTACTCTTTCAGGTAAATTATCACAGCTTGCGAATGGAGCTATTTATAGTGATGACGGTGATGTGAATATTTTCCATGAGAGAAAGCTGGATGCACTTGAAGATTTAATCGAAGCTGCAAATGGCAAACCTGTGTTAGTGGCTTACTGGTTCAAGCATGACCTTAGAAGAATATCGGAAAGACTTAGTAATCTTGGCATTGATTATCAACAGCTTGATTCTGATGCCAGCATTAAAAAGTGGAATGCGGGGCAGTTACAGGTAGGACTTATTCATCCGGCATCTGCAGGTCATGGTTTGAATTTGCAATCTGGAGGAAACATCCTTGTATGGTTTGGTATCACATGGAGCCTTGAACTGTATCAGCAGACTGTAGCCAGATTATGGAGACAGGGTCAGACAGAAGGGACCGTATCTGTGATTCATATTGTTACAGATGGAACTGTTGATGAGAGAATCCTGAAAGCACTGGAAGCAAAAGACCTCACACAATCGGCACTTATAGATGCCGTGAAAGCAGAGGTGGGAGATGGCAAGTAAGAATCTGGCAGAGGATCCATATGAAAGACTTGCGAATGCGATCATCCTTAGTGCGGTTGCTGATTACAGAGCCGCACTCAAAAAGGTAAAGCGTAATCCCAAAAGCAAGTCAGCAATAGATGAGGCTTTACAGATTGAGAAGTTTTTCAGAAGTCCGTGGTATCAACAGCTGACTTCGGTTGATGGAGAGTTTCTAATCCGTAAGCTTCAGGACGAAATAAGACAATCAGAGTAAATCCGAGGGAAACTTTTTTTCGGAGGTGGCTTATGACAGCTAAGGAATATTTGAAGCAGGCATATCTGTTGGATAAGCAGATCCAGGTTGATGTGAAGGAGCTGGAACAGCTTCGTGAAATGAGAGGTACGATTCAGGGATGTTCTTATGGAGAAAAGATTGGTACCAATCCGAATAGAAATCTGGAAGCACCATTTATTAAGACCATTGAAAAGATATGGGATTATGAGCAGAGAATTGATGCACAGATAAATAGATTGATAGACCTTCGTTCAGAAATTAATGCGGCGATTGAAAGTATGGAGAACCCAGAGGAAAGACTTCTTCTTAAATACCGCTATCTGAAAAATGAAAGCTGGGAAGATATTTCCTATGACCTGAATGTATCTTATCGTACCGTACACCGTATTCATGCATCGGCATTAAATAATTTTGTGGTGCCTGAGTAAGTTGGCATACTTTGTCCCAACATGGCATAAGCATATATGTTATTATGATAGTGTCGAAAGTGTACGACAGAGAAGAGCCTTGGAAGCCAAAAACTTCCGGGGCTTTTTGCGCGAGTAGCGATGAAAATGCCGTGCTTGCACGAGTATTTGAGGAGCACCGCGACAACGAGAAAACTTGTTTTCGAGTTATGGAAGGAAGTGAGCACATGCCATATAGAAGTAACATACCGTGTAAACATCCTGGCTGTGCGGCACTCATTCCGCACGGTCAGATGTATTGTGAGGAACATAAGCCTTTACATACAAAGGACAGAGCTCATGCAGCAGAGCGTGGCTATGGTGCCAAGTGGCAGCGTGAGAGAAGGAAGTTCTTAGAGAGCAATCCATTCTGTGTGAAGTGTTATGAGGAAGGTCATATCACTATGGCTACAGTCGTGGATCATATCGTTCCGCATCGTGGAGACCAGAAACTCTTCTGGGATCGTGGGAACTGGCAGCCTTTATGTGAGCATCATCATAATGTAAAGACAATGACGGAAGATAGATATGTGGAGTACAAGTTTTGAGAGTGAGGGTAGGGGGTATTTGAATCTCTACAGCCCTTAGGCTCCAAGACCGGCGCCCCCTCTTCTGTGCAAAATCGCGAAATGAAAGATGGGGGTATGAGGTTGACAAATTGACAAATTGGATGTATTATACAGGTATCAATTGATACCTTGACAGGAGGCGAGAAATTGGCTGAAGAAACAAAATCACGTATAGAGAGTGAAATCGAAGTAAAAGCATATATTCAGGATTTGAAATTTGCACTCAATAATGGGGCTAAGATAGATTTTCAAGCAAAGCGCCTCGTTGATGAAAAGCGCGATGAAAAATATACTAACCAATACACTGTTAATAAATTATTTTCTGATGAAAATCCTGTGGATGCCTTAAAACGCGAATTATTGACACTATCTGTGGAAGACTATATGCAGACAGTAAAAGACATTAGATTTCCCAAAAGAAGTGAAATGAGAGAATTTGGTAAGGTATATAACGGCACAGATGACGTATATATTAAAATAAGAGTGGAACTTTTAGGAATGTATGGAAACACAACAACTTTTGTTATGTCATTTCATTTTGCTGAGAAGGCATTTACACCAGAAATGTTTCCTTATAAGAAGAATTAGGGGGTGTTTTCATGGATATGAAGATCTTAAAAAGTGAAAAAAGACTTTGTACATGTTGCATGGAAGAACATGAAGTGAAAACAGTTCTTGTTATGGATAAGGCCACTTTTAAGAATACAGAAGTAGATTATGAAGCCTATTATTTGTATTGCGATTTGGCAGAAGAACTGTATATGGATGAAAAACAGATGCAGGATAATGATACTAGAATGAAGGATTCATATAGAGAAAAGAAAGGTCTTTTGACATCAACTCAGATAAGCGGAATAAGAGCAAAATATGGTATTAGCCAGAGCGATTTATGCGTATTGCTGGGGTGGGGCGGTAAAACCATTACCAGATATGAGAGCCATCAGGTTCAAGATAAAGCTCATGACACAATTTTAAAGAAAATTGATCAGGATCCAGAATGGTTCTTGTCTTTACTAAATGATGCAAAAGACAGCTTATCAGCTGAGTCTTATCAAAAATATATGGAGGCGGCAACTTCATTATTTGAAGAGGATCAAGATGCATATTTGAGAAAAGCTATTGAGGCAAGTTATGCAGGATTTCAGGGTAATAAGATGTTTCATGGAAATACTTCACTTTCACTTGATAAGGTTGTTGATGTGATAAGATATTTTGCTGTTTCTTCTAAAGTTACAAGTCTTTACAAAGTCAAGTTGATGAAGCTTATGTGGTATGCAGATGCGTTGGCTTATAAAAGAAGAGGACGTGCTATTACAGGATTGGTTTATCGGGCATTACCAATGGGAGCAGTTCCTGTAGGGCATAATTCAATCATTGACTTGAAGGATGTTCCTTGCGAGGAAGTTGATATGGGCGAAACAAATGCTTATCATTTCGCTTTAAGTGGAGAATGCAAGTTTTCAGCATTATCAAAAGATGACAAGGAAATACTGGATTTAGTCATAGATAAACTTGGTAAAATGAGTAAAAATGATATTATTGCATTTATGCATAAAGAGCAGGCATATGTTGAAACTGCCCCTAGGGATGTCATTCAGTTTAAATATGCAGAAAGCCTACAAATTTAATTAATGGAAATATTTTTTGAGGATCATGTAGAGATACATGGTCCTTTTATTATGCAAAAAATTAAGGGAGGAGGGTATGACCATGGCAGGAAGAAAGCCAAAGCCTACAGCTTTGAAAAAGCTGGAAGGTAATCCGGGAAAAAGAAAATTGAATACGAAGGAGCCAATTCCGGCAAAGGGAATGCTTAACTGTCCGGAATGGTTATTACCTGAGGCTAAGAAAGAGTGGGAACGTTTAGCTGATTTGATGAATCAGATGGGTGTTCTTACGGAAGTGGACATGGCGGCATTTGCTGCATACTGCCAGTCCTATGCCAGATGGAAGGAAGCGCAGGAGCATATAGATTCTGGGGGTTCGACCTTTGAAACGGATAAAGGATATCAGCAGCAGACACCTTGGGTTGGGATTGCAAATACCAATCAGAAGCTGATGCTGCAGGCGGCATCCGAGTTTGGACTTACGCCTTCATCCAGGTCACGTATTGTGGCTGGTAGTGCAAAGGGTAAGGAGCCGGAGGATGAGATGGAGGCATTGCTTGGGGGTGATTCCTAATGGCAAAGGAACCAAGACCAAAGGGATATCCGAAGCTTAAGAATTATAAACCTTCCCAGTTCATGCTTCCGACTTCACGTTATGATAAGAAGAAAGCAGACAGGGCAGTGACCTTTATTGAGAATCTTTGTCACACCAAAGGTAAATGGGCAGGAACACCATTCTGGCTATTACCGTGGCAGGAGCAATTGATAAGAGATATATTCGGGATTGTAAAACCTGATGGGAATAGGCAGTTCCGCACTGCATTTGTGGAGATATGTAAGAAAGTAGGTAAGAGCGAATTAGCAGCAGCTGTCGCTCTTTATTTATTGTATGCGGACAATGAGCCTTCCGCAGAAGTGTATGGTGCAGCGGCTGACAGACAGCAGGCATCCATCGTATTTGATGTGGCAAAACAGATGGTAGAGATGTCACCGGCTCTGATGAAAAGAAGCAAGCTGATGGGAGCCACTAAGCGTATTGTGAATTACAGTAATGCCGGATATTATCAGGTGCTGTCAGCTGAGGTTGGCGGTAAACATGGATTTTCGGTAAGCGGTTTGGTATTTGATGAAATTCATACGCAGCCCAACAGGCAGCTGTATGATGTTCTTACCAAGGGCTCATCGGATGCAAGACAGAATCCGCTTCACTTTATTATAACGACTGCAGGTAATGATAGACATTCCATTGCTTATGAGCTTCATACTAAGGCGGTGGATATCTTAGAAGGCAGACGTGTGGATCCGACTTTTTATCCTGTGGTCTATGGACTTAAGGATGATGAGGACTGGGAAGATGAAGAAAACTGGTATAAGGTAAATCCTTCTCTTGGATATACCGTTGATATTGAAAGACTGAGAGATGCATACAGGGAAGCAAAGCAGAACCCGGCGGATGAGATTACTTTCAAATGGCTTCGATGCAATATGTGGGTGAGTTCAACCGTTGCATGGATTCCAGATGCGATATATATGAGAGGAAATGAATCAATTGAGGCGGCTTCACTTGAAGGAAGAGACTGTTATGCAGGACTTGACCTTTCAAGTACAGGGGATATTACAGCTTTAGTATTGATATTTCCGCCGAGAGATGAAAATGAAAAGTATGTGCTCTTGCCGTACTTCTGGATTCCTGAGGAAACCATACCTAGAAGAGTGAAAGCTAATTCAGTTCCCTATGATATTTGGGAAAAACAAGGCTATATCATGTCTACAGAGGGAAACGTGATTCATTACGATTTTATTGAAAAGTTCATCATCTACCTATCAGAGAAATATCACATTTTGGAAATAGCGGTGGATAGATGGAATGCGACTCAGATGATTCAAAATTTGGAGGGCGAAGGTTTTACCATTGTTCCTTTTGGTCAGGGATTTTCTTCAATGTCAGCTCCGACGAAAGAATTCTATCGCTTACTGATGGAGGGAAGAATTATTCACGGTGGGAATCCAGTGCTTAGATGGATGGCAGGTAACGTTGTTATTGACACAGATCCTGCTGGCAATATTAAAGTAACCAAAGCTAAATCTAAGGAGAAGATAGATGGCATTGTTGCCGCAATTATGGCGCCTGATAGATGTATACGTCAGGAAGGGCAGAGTGGCAGCGTTTACGATGAGAGAGGATTGTTGGTATTTTAAGGAGGGTGTATGGGATTTTTCAGTAATTTATTTCGGGGAAGGGATGCTCCTTCTAACAGTACAGCTGGAAGCGGGTATGGATTCTTTATGGGGAGTACGGCTTCCGGGAAGAGAGTGAACGCAAGGAGTGCCATGCAGATGACTGCTGTGTATTCCTGTGTGAGGATTCTTTCTGAGGCGGTGGCGGGTCTGCCATTGCAGTTTTACAGGTATAACGATAATGGCGGTAAGGAAAAGGCGGTGGATCATCCGCTTTATTTTCTGCTGCATGATGAGCCGAATCCGGAGATGACTTCTTTTGTGTTCCGGGAGACTTTGATGACGCATCTGCTTTTGTGGGGGAATGCGTACAGTCAGATCATCCGGAATGGGAAGGGTGAGGTTGTTGCATTGTATCCGCTGATGCCTGACCGGATGACGGTGGACAGGGATGAGCATGGCAGGCTTTATTATGAGTACCTGGTGTATGACGGTGATGATGTGGATGGCAGAACCGGGACGGATCCGAAAGCGAATGGGAAGATTGTGCGTCTGCATCCGGCGGATGTGCTGCATATTCCGGGGCTTGGGTTTGACGGACTGGTCGGATATTCACCTATTGCCATGGCGAAGAATGCGATCGGGCTTGCCATTGCTGCGGAGGAATATGGAAGTAAGTTCTATGCCAACGGTGCCGCTCCGTCAGGAGTGCTGGAACATCCGGGGACTTTGAAGGATCCGGGCAGGGTGCGTGAGAGCTGGCAGTCCACTTTCGGGGGAAGCAGCAATGCCAATAAGGTTGCTGTCCTGGAAGAGGGAATGAAGTATACGCCGATTTCCATTGCACCGAATGAAGCCCAGTTCCTGGAAACCAGGAAGTTTCAGATTGATGAGATTGCCAGGATTTTCAGGGTGCCGCCTCATATGGTCGGGGATCTGGATAAGTCCAGTTTCAGCAACATTGAGCAGCAGTCTTTGGAGTTTGTGAAGTATACACTGGATCCCTGGGTGAGCCGGTGGGAACAGGCAATGGTCAGGGCACTGCTGTCTGCAGAGGAAAAGAAGAAGTATTTCTTTAAGTTCAATGTGGATGGCCTGCTCAGGGGAGATTACCAGTCAAGGATGACCGGTTATGCCACGGCAAGGCAGAACGGATGGATGAGTGCCAATGATATCCGGGAACTGGAAAATATGGACCGGATCCCGGAAGAACTTGGCGGCGATCTGTATCTGATCAATGGAAATATGACAAAATTACAGGATGCCGGTATCTTTGCCGGATCTGGAAAGGGGAAGGATACTGGTGAAGAAGTTTTGGAACTGGAAGAAAACGAAAATGGTGAATCAGGAAACCGGACAGGAAGTGGATGAGCGGATCCTGTTCATGAACGGGGTTATCGCGGAGGAGAGCTGGTTTGACGATGATGTCACGCCGGCTCTTTTTAAGGATGAGCTAAATGCGGGAACAGGGGACATTACCCTGTGGATCAACAGTCCGGGTGGGGACTGTGTTGCCGCAGCGCAGATTTTTAACATGCTGTCGGAATATCCGGGGAAGGTTACGGTGAAGATTGACGGGCTTGCGGCATCTGCTGCGTCTGTCATTGCAATGGCCGGAACTGAGGTATGGATGAGTCCGGTAAGCATGATGATGATCCATAATCCGGCGACGGTTGCGTGGGGTGACCATTCGGAGATGAAGAAGGCTATGGAACTTCTGGATGCGGTGAAAGAATCTATCATCAATGCTTATGTACGGAAAACGGGACAGAGCAGGGCGAAGCTGTCACATCTGATGGATGCGGAAACGTGGATGGATGCGAATAAGGCTGTGGAGCTTGGCTTTGCGGATGACATCCTGTTCCAGAAAGAGGAACAGGGCAGTGAAGGCGAAAATGGAGATCCAGGTGCTGGCCGTGCAGAAAACGGGACGTCTGATTCCGTAATGTTTTCCAGACGGGCAGTGAATAATGCGCTGATGAATAAGCTGGAAAGGCATTATGGAAAGACTGGGAAATCCGTAAAAGATCAGACAGAGATCACAAGGATGGCTGCCGGTGGGAATGAAGTATCGGGGCAGTGCTACGGAAATGCCAGAGATGCCGGCTTGAATGGAAATGGTGCTGGTATGCAGGGGACTGGAATAAGTGGAATTGCCGGTGCTGAGGGGGACGATCCCTGTAATGGATGTTTCGGGGCGGCGGAGAATGCCTGCCAGAAGTGCGAAAAGAAAAAAGAGAATAGGAATGTTACAGGGCGTTCTGCGGATGATCTGCGTGAACGCTTAAATTTTATCAAAAAATATATCTGAGGAGGATACGGATTATGACGATTCAGGAATTAATGGAGAAGAGAGCTAAGGTATGGGAAGCTGCAAAGAACTTTGTGGATACCCATGAGAATGAAAACGGGGTGCTGTCTGCGGAGGACAGTGCAACCTATGAGAGAATGGAAGCGGAGATTGAGGATCTGACAAAGGCGATTGACCGCCACCGCAAGGCTGAGGAAATGGAAAAGAACCTGAACCAGCCGGTAAACCAGCCGCTGACTGGGAAGCCTTATGCAGGCGGCCAGGGGGAGCCAAAGACAGGACGTGCTTCTGATGAATACCGCAGGGCAATGCTGAATGCACTGAGAAGCAACTTCCGCCAGGTTTCCAATACCCTTCAGGAGGGCGTGGATGCCGACGGCGGTTATCTGGTTCCGGAAGAGTATGACAGAAGACTGATTGATGTTCTGAATGAAGAGAATATCATGCGCCGTCTTGCCACAAGAATCGTGACTTCCGGGGAGCATAAGATCAATATTGCGGCCACCAAGCCGGCGGCAAGCTGGATTGAGGAAGGCGGGGCGCTGACTTTCGGGGATGCGACTTTTGACCAGAAGATCCTGGATGCACATAAGCTTCATGTGGCGATTAAGGTAACGGAGGAACTGCTTTATGACAATGCCTTTAATCTGGAAAATTACATTATTGTCCAGTTTGGAAAAGCACTTGCCAATGCGGAAGAGGATGCTTTCCTGAACGGAAACGGAACAGGGAAACCGACCGGTATTTTTGACGGAACAGGCGGAGGGCATCTGCTGAATACACTGGCTGCGGCTTTGAAATCAGATGACATGCTGGATCTGGTGTATAGCCTGAAACGTCCGTACCGTAAAAATGCATCCTTTATCATGAATGATGCAACACTGCCTTCCCTTAGAAAGCTGAAGGACAATAACGGTGCTTATATCTGGCAGCCGGCTTACCAGGCAGGGGAACCGGACAGGATTCTGGGATATAAGGTGGAGACTTCTGCCTATGCACCGAAGGACGGCATCGCTTTTGGAGATTACAGCTATTACAACATTGGGGACCGCGGAAACAGATCCTTTAAGCAGCTGAATGAACTGTTTGCAGGAAATGGAATGATCGGTTTTGTTGCAAAGGAACGTGTGGACGGAAAACTGGTTCTTCCGGAAGCCGTGCAGATTATGAAACTGAAAGTTGACTAATGTGCAGGGATGACAGGGGATGGCATAGGCTGTCCCCTGCTTTAACCGAATCAGGGAAAGTTTCAAGAATGTTCGCCGGTTTGAAAATCAGATCAGCCAGGCGGTGAGCATGAAGAATGATGAACGGAATGGAAACAGGAAAATCTGCAGGAGGTGACGGGATGTCCTGGGTGGTTCATGAGGATATGAAGATTGAGATGACAAAGGGGGATACGCCTTCTTTTGCGTTCCAGGCATTTCTGCCGGACGGCTCGGAGTATGAGTTTGAGGAAGGCGATTCTGTAGTATTTGCGGCGAAGCGGAACAAGGCGGATCTGGAGCCTGCGGTACGGATCGAGGCTGATGTGAAGGAAAAGGTGATCAGATTTTCAGAGGAAGATACAAAGCATCTGGAACTGGGAAGGTATATCTGGGAACTGTCTTTGAATAAGGCAAATGGTTACAGGTGTACTTTTATTGCAAATAAGGTTTTGAAACTGACGGTGGAGGTGGCGTGATGGAGCAGCTGACAGGGACCATGAGCAGTGTTCCTAATTCAAATAATTATGAAAATATGAGCCATAAGCCGCAGATCAATGGTGTTGAGCTGACTGGAAATAAAACTTCGGAAGAGCTGGGGCTTGGCGGCGGTGATGTTACCAGGCAGGAACTGGAAGATGCCTTAAGGAATAAGGTGGATAAGGAAACTGGGAAAGGCCTTTCCAGTAATGATTTTGGGAACAGTGAAAAATCCAAGCTGGAGGGTATTGAGGAAGGTGCCCAGAAGAATGTGCCGGTACCGTCAAAGGTAAGTGAACTGGAAAATGACAGTAAATTCCAGACCGAGGAACAGGTACAGGAGATAAGAAAGACTGTGGAGGAATTTGGTAGGCGGATGGATGAACTGACGGATGGAAATGAGGTGGCGTACTGATGGCAAATGTGCTTGTAAATGAGAAAACGCTGAAAGCTATTGCAGATGCGGTGCGTGCCAGGGGCGGTACTTCTGTCCTGATGAAACCGGGGGAGATTCCAGAGGCGGTGAGCAGGATCCCGTCAGGCGGAAGTGAACCGGAGACAGCAGAAGGATGGAATTACACGAAGATCACGCTGACACACAGGTACAGGGAACCGGGAGAGTATGTGATACGTTTCCTGCCCCAGGGGGAAAACCAGGTCTGTTTTTTTGGAAACTATAATGCCGGTTCATATACTTTTACAGCAGGGAAAAGCAGTGTGCGGGAAAATATGAAATATCTGTCAGCTGTGCGGAAAATAGAAGTGGGAAGCCAGGTCAGGGAACTGGGCGATTATTGTTTCTGCAGCTTTTTCAGGATGGAAAGCATTACGATGGGAAATGCCGTCGAATGGGGAAATGGTGTTGTAAAAGAATGCTGCAGTCTGAAATTTCTCGGGCTTCCAGAGGGAAAAGAGATGCTGCCCGGCTATTTTTGTGATGGCTGCGTACAGTTGGAACATATATCTGTTCCGAATACAATCGTCCGGCTTTGGGATTATGTTTTTGATAAATGCACTACCTTACAGGAAGTAACTCTTCCGGATGGTGTAACAGATATCGGAAGGCATGTGTTCGAGTCCTGCTGCTGTATAACAGAAATGATTCCTCCGAAAGGACTCAGGAAGATCGGGAACGGGGCTTTTCAGGGATGCCGGATGCTAGAGAAAGTAGTTCTTCCGGATGGAATTGCTGAGATTGTGGATTCCTTGTTTTCAGGCTGTTATACATTAACAGAGATTGTAATTCCCAAAAGTGTGACGACGGTTTCCAGATATTGTTTCGAGAACTGCCAGTGCATGAAAAGATATTATTTTCTTCCAGATTCGCCGCCGGAGCTTACAACGACAGGTACTTTTCTTGGGCTTCCAAAGGACTGTAAGTTCTATGTACCGAAGGGAAGGCTGGATGTTTACCAGACTGCGGAAAGCTGGAGCAGCTATGCTTCCTATATGGTGGAAATGGAAGGTGATGTCCTGTGATCGTGACAGTAAAGGAAATGAAGAATTACCTGCGGGTGGATTTTGACGATGATGATGTGCTGCTTTCTGATCTGATCGAGCAGGGGCAGCAGATCTGCATGGATGTGGCAAGGATCACGGATGAGGATGAGTTTGAAGATCTGCAGGGGACAAAGATTGCCGTGCAGTATGCGGCTGCCTATCTGTATGAACACAGGGAGGAAGCGGATCACCATCAGCTGGTGATGGATCTGCGGATCCTGCTGTTTGGAGTGAGGAAACCGGGATTCTGAAAAAATATCCGTGAAACAGCAATGAACATGGGAGTTTGGAAAGGATTCTGGTAGATATTGTTATGAAGGATGGAGTTTGTTGGGTCATGGATATTGCATTGATGAATGAGAAAGTTGTTTTTCAGAAATGTTCTGTTGTGAAGGACGGGATCGGGAATCACAGGAATGAGTGGACAGAGGATTACTGCTGTTTTGCAACGATAGGCGGTGAGGGGCTTGCCAGTTCCAGGGAAGCGGAAGCTGCAGGGACTGTGGTGGAAGATGTGGGAATGACTGTGACGGTGCGGTACTGTAAAAAGACTGCAGGCATCCGGTCTGTTACTCACAGGATCCTGTTTCGGGATCAGGTGTATGACATCGTGAGTGTGGATCATCTGAATTATAAGAAAAAGTGTCTGAAATTCACATGCAGGAAGGTCCGGAGGTGAGAGTATGGCAGGGGACAGGTGTACAGTCAGCCAGATGGCAGATGTGATCATGGAAGGACTGGAAGAGTATGCACAGCTTGCTGCGGATGATATGAAAAAAGCGGTGAAGAAGGCAGGAACACAGGCAAGGAAGGATATTCAGGAGAATGCCCCTGTGAAGACCGGTGCCTATGCAAAGAGCTGGGCGGCGAAGACCACGAAGAAAACTGCCAATGCGATGGAGATCGTGGTGTATTCCAGGAACAGGTACCAGCTGGCCCATCTGCTGGAGTTCGGCCATGCGCTGAGAAAAGGCGGCAGGACAAGGGCTTTTCCCCATATTGCGCCTGCCGAGGAAAGGGCTGCACAGACTCTGGAACGGGAAGTGGAGAAGGCACTGAGGTGATGGCGGGAGGTGAAAGCATATGACCCTGGAAGAACTGGCAGGGATGCTAGAAAAGATTGGTTTCCCTTTTGCCTATGACCATTTTGCGGAAGGGGAAAGCCCGGATCCGCCGTTTATCTGTTATCTGCTGCCGGGCAGTGATAATTTTGCGGCAGACGGACGGGTATATTTCCGGAGCAGTGAAGTGAGGATAGAACTTTACACGGACCGGAAGGATCCCGGGGCAGAAGCCCTGGTGGAAACGGTGCTGGATGATGCCGGGATTTTTTATAATAAGTCGGAGGTCTGGATCCAGAGCGAAAAGCTGTATGAGGTGCTGTACAGTATGGAACTGTAATGATTTGTTTAATGATGGAGGGATATTATGTCTGATAAGAATAACAAGGTGAAGTATAACCTGAAAAATGCGCATTACGCTTTACTGACGGTCGGGGAGGACGGGGAGGTGTCCTATGCAGCGCCGGTGCCGCTTCCGGGCTCTGTATCACTGTCTTTGGATGCCAACGGGGAGCCGGAGAATTTTTATGCGGACGGTATTGCGTATTATGTAATCAACAATAATATGGGCTATGACGGGGATCTGGAGCTTGCACTGATTCCGGAGAGCTTCCGGACGGATGTGCTGAGAGAGAAGCTGGATGCTAAGGGCGTTCTGATTGAAAACTCGGATGCAGAACTGGCACTGTTTGCCCTGCTTTTTGAGTTTGACGGGGATGTGCGCCATATCCGCCATGTGATGTATAACTGTTCGGCTTCCCGTCCGAAGATCGAGGGCAAGACCAACGAGGAGAAGAAGGAAGTGCAGACGGAAACACTGACCATCAAAGCCACGCCATTGTCGGATGGAAAGGTGAAGGCAAAGACAGGGAATACTACGGATGCAACTGTTTATGCAGACTGGTACAAGGCGGTGTATCTGCCGGCCGCGGATCCGGCTTCTTTGCAGGCGGCGGATAGTGGAAAGTCTGTTGTGGATGCTGCAGGAAATGGAAAAGCACTGAGCTGAGGGGGATTCAGATATGAGTATGATGAAGAAGATTGAGATTGATGGGAAGGCGGTTGCTTTTAAGGCTTCTGCCGCCATTCCGCGTATTTACAGGATTAAGTTCCAGAGGGATATCTACAAGGATTTATCTGTGCTGGAAAAGAGTATCGGGGACGGGGATCCGGAAATTTTCTCCCTGGATCTGTTTTCCCTTGAGATGTTTGAGAACATTGCGTATGTGATGGCGAAGCATGCGGATCCGTCGATTCCGGATAATCCGGAGGAATGGCTGGATGAGTTTAATACATTCAGTATTTATCAGGTTCTGCCGAAGCTGATCGAGCTGTGGGGAATGAACATCAGGACGGATGTGGAGGCTAAAAAAAACTTCATGCAACAGACCGTGAAATGACAACTCCTTTGTTTCTTCTCCGGTGTGTGCAGCTGGGGATTTCCATCCGGGATCTGGATCTGCTGACTATCGGGATGGTGAACGATATGTTTGTGGAGAGCAGGAACGATGAGTATAAGGGATGGAGACAGGTTGCCACACAGGAGGATTTCGACAGGTTCTGATTATCAGTTTGCCGGTGACAGCTAGTGGAGAGAAGTGTATAATAGTTTTACTAAGCAGAGGTGAAAATATTATGTACAGAAAAGGTAAATCTTATAGAAAGTCTTCTTTGATAAAGTCCAGACGTAGGCAGCAGAGCCAGTTTGGACCTCGAATGTATACGCCACGGGAAAAATTGCAAAACCGAATATGGGAGTTTACGATTGGAGATGCGGATGACCATCCATCAATACCACATGCTCATGCAAGAGGAAGTGGAGAAAGGCTGAATGCGTGGACTGGCGAAATATATCAAGCGGGGAATGATCGTGTCAAAATCATAGGAAAATTGAAAAAGAAGGAATTGAGCAGACTTCATTCTGATCCTAGATTTATAGAATTTGCAAGGAACCAGATTGATTGGTATAGAAATACATATCCACATATTACGTTTGATGTACCAGATTGGTTTGAAACAAAATGTAGATTATCATGTTTGAGTATGAAAAGGGATGAAAATGAAATTACAGACTTCATTTTTGTAGGAAAAGCAATTTTTAAGTAAAATATGTTGATATTACGCAAAGCATTTGTCAGGATGGCAGGTGCTTTTTTTGTGCCCGGAGAGATCCGGGTATTTTTGTGCCTTTTTTTTATGGGATTTAGGGGGTGAGCCGTATGGCAGGGAACAGAATTAAGGGGATCACTGTCGAGATTGGCGGCGATACTACGAAATTGCAGACTGCCCTAAAAGGGGTTAATACGGAGATCAGGAATACTCAGAGCCAGCTGAAGGATGTGGAGAAGCTTCTGAAGCTGGATCCGGGGAATACGGAGCTGATCGCACAGAAGCACAGGCTGCTGGCACAGGCGGTTTCTGAGACCAGGGAGAAGCTGGAGACTTTGAAGACTGCGCAGCAGCAGGCGGATGAGGCACTGCGGAACGGGACGATTTCCCAGGACCAGTATGATGCCCTGCAGAGGGAGATCGTTGAGACGGAACAGAGACTGAGGAGTCTGGAAGAGCAGGCGAACCAGTCTGCGACTGCCCTGCAGAAGATCGGGGCAACCGGGGAGAAACTGCAGACGGTTGGAAACAAGATTTCTTCCGTGGGACAGAAGCTGCTTCCGGTGACGGGAGTGGTGACAGGGCTTGGAACGGCGGCGGTGAAAACTGCCGCTGATTTTGACTCTGCGATGAGCAGGGTGGCGGCTGTGTCCGGGGCAACGGGATCTGATTTTGACAGCCTCCGGGATAAGGCCAGGGAGATGGGGGCCAAGACAAAGTTCTCTGCAACTGAGGCAGCGGATGCCATGAATTATATGGCTATGGCCGGATGGAAGACGGAGGATATGCTGTCCGGTATTGAGGGTGTTATGTATCTGGCTGCTGCATCCGGGGAAGATCTGGCAACGACTTCTGATATTGTGACGGATGCGCTGACGGCTTTTGGGCTGACTGCAGCGGATTCAGGACATTTTGCAGATGTGCTGGCGGTTGCTTCCAGTAATGCCAACACCAATGTGTCCATGATGGGCGAGACGTTCAAGTATTGTGCGCCGGTTGCGGGGGCACTGGGATTCTCGGTTGAGGATACAGCGGAAGCCATTGGTCTGATGGGTAATGCAGGTATCAAGGCTTCCCAGGCCGGTACTTCCATGCGTTCCATCATGACCAATCTGACCGGGGATGTGAAGCTGTCAGGTGCGGCGATCGGGGATGTGACCATTGCTACCACGAATGCGGACGGTTCCATGAGGAGCCTGTCTGCAATCCTGGCTGACTGCAGGGGAGCTTTTGCAGGAATGACGGAAGCCGAGAAGGCAAATAATGCGGAGGCTTTGGTTGGAAAGAATGCAATGTCCGGGTTCCTTGCACTGATGAATGCGGCACCGGAGGATATTGAAAAGGTGTCCGGGGCAGTGAATAACTGTAAGGATGCGGCAAAGAACATGGCGGATACCATGCAGGATAATCTGGAAGGACAGCTGACTATTTTGAAGTCACAGCTTCAGGAACTGGCTATTTCTTTCGGGGATCTGCTGATGCCTGCGGTGCGGAGTATTGTTTCCGGACTGCAGGGGATGGTGAATGTGCTGAATGCCATGCCGGACGGGGTGAAGCGTGTGATCATGATCGTTGCACTTCTGGCTGCGGCATTGGGGCCTGTGCTGATCATTATAGGCAGGACCCTTTCGGCCATTGGAACGATTATGACATGGGCACCGAAGCTTGCCGGTGCGATCAGTGCGGTGAAGGGTGCTTTTGCAGCACTGAGTGCTACGATGATGGCGAACCCTATTGCTATTGTGATCGCTGCCATTGCAGCTTTAGTGGCGGCGTTTATTTATCTCTGGAATACAAATGAGGAGTTCCGGCAGTTCTGGATCAGGCTGTGGAATGAGATTAAGGAAGTCGCTGTCCAGGTATGGACGGCGGTTTCCAAGTTTCTGGTTTCCGCATGGAACGGGATTCGGAATACGGCGGTGGCTGTATGGAATGGCATCAGGGATTTCTTTTCCGGTCTGTGGGTTGGGATTAAGACACTGTTCACAACGGTTGTCACTGCAATTTCTACTTTCCTTGTGGGAGCGTGGAATGGGATCCGAGCAACGGTTATGGCTGTATGGAATGCGATTTCTGCATTTCTGGGTTCTGTCTGGAATGGGATTAAGTCTGTCATTACGAATGTAGTGAACGGGATCCGGACATTTTTGCAGAGTGCCTGGAACGGAATCAAAACAACTATCACTACGGTGATGAATGCGATCCGGACGGTGATCTCTACGGTCTGGAATGGTATCCGGACAATTATTTCTACCGTGCTGAATGGAATCAGGGGTACTGTCAATTCCGTGTGGAATGGTATCCGGAATACGATTTCTTCTGTGGTAAACGGGATTAAGAATACAGTTTCCAGTGCTTTTAATGCCATGTGGTCCGGGATCCGGAGCACGATTTCCGGAATTTATAATACGATCAGGGACGGACTGGGTAATGCGGTGAATTATATTACGGGTCTTGCGTCTGCCGGATGGCGGTGGGGTGCGGATATCATCAATGGCATTGTAAATGGTATCCGGAGCTGTATTGGTGCAGTTGCCAATGCTGTGACGGATGTGGCAAATACGATCCGTTCCCATCTGCATTTCTCTGTGCCGGATGAAGGACCTCTGACGGATTTCGAGAGCTGGATGCCGGACTTTATGAGTGGTCTGGCTGAGGGTATTGAGAAGAGCAGGGGCATGGTGAAGGCGGCTGTGAACAGTGTGGCTGCGGATATGGTAATTTCGCCGCAGATGGCTGTGGCAGACGGCGGTGTGATGACCGGTACGGGAACGTCCGGCGGTGCGGATCTGACGGCTAGTATTGTGGCGGCACTGAAGGATGTGTTGGGTGATCAGAAGGGACAGCAGGGGGATCTGGTGATTCCGGTTTATCTGGGGAACCAGCTGTTGGATGAGGTGATTGTGACGGCACAGCAGAGAATGAGTCTGAGGAGCGGAGGTAGATAGGATGGCTTTTTTTCAGTATCTTGTGTTTGACGGGGAAAACCTGCCGCTTCCTGATTCTTATGAGGTGGAGCTGGAGGATGTGGAAGCGGATTCCGGCGGTGAGACAGAGGCGGGGACGACACAGAGGGATGTGGTGCGGCATGGTGTTGCGCGGATCCCGGTGTCGTTTTCTGTTACGGCGAAGTGGTTGAAGAAGCTGGCGGGGTATGCGAAGAAGGATAAGATCAGCGTGCAGTATTTTGATGTGGAGACAGCGGAGCTGAAACTGGCTGAGATGTATGTGACGGGGTATAAGGCGAAGCTGAAAAAGGATACCAGTTATAAAGGGCTTTGGACGGTGAGTTTTACGTTGAAGGAGATGTAGGGAGATGGTATAATGGGAGCATCAAATCGGAATTTGTGGAGAGATTTCTTGAACTTTCCTTATTTTACGGGCTTTCCAGCCCCTTAAATAGTGAAATGATATGTATTTTCCCTTATTTTTGACCTTATGCGGAATCAGCAAGGGAAATAAGGGAATTTTTTATTTAGTCGTTGCCTGCCACTTTATCAAGAAGTCTGGCGGAGTTCCGCTTTGCCTTTCTTGTAGAGTGGGCGTAGACATTCATTGTGGTACTGACATCAGAGTGCCCTAACAGTTCCTGCACATCTTTTGGGGCAGCTCCGTTTGAGAGGAGGTTGCTTGTGTAGGTGTGTCGCAACTGGTGGAAATGGAAATTCTCAAATCCGTCCAGCCTTTTTGCAACTGATCGGCAGGCAATGCTGAGTGTGCTTGGCAGTTCCAGACATCCGTCCGGTCTCAGGCAGACAAAGGAGATTTCCTTGTAATCTACCGGGATTTCTTCGGTTCCGTCCAGATGATAATATTCATAATACACTCTGTTTTTGTCCTGTGCTTCCTTGTAGAAATTGCGGTGGTAAAGTTCACCATACTGCATCCGGCTTTTAAGCTGTTTTTTTCTGGCGGTTTTCAGTATTTCAGTCAGAGTATCGCCAAAATCAACAATCCTTACTTTCTTTCGCTTGGTCGGTCCGATGATGTTTTTATGTTTTGTGCCATCATAGCGGATACTTCTTTTAATGGTCAGGCATTGTTCTTCAAGATTGATGTCCTGCCATGTCAATCCGCAAACTTCACCGATACGAAGTCCCGCATAGTATGCGATCTGGATTGGCAGGATTGCAGGTGGATTCTTTACTTTGAGGTATTCTATCAGTCTCTCATAATCTTCATGGGAAATAGGCTGTATGCCTTCTTCTACCTCATCATCTGAGAATAAATCCACATCCTCTGCCTGTTTTTTCAGCTTAATATACTGCATAGGATTAAAAGTAATCAACTGTTTTGGAAATACTGCAAACCGGAAAGCCTGTTGTAATACTGCTGAAAAGGAATGGATGTAATCTTTACTGTATCCTTTTCTCACTTTTCCATCTGGAAATTCCCCACCGAATGTAAGCAGATCGAGAAATGCCTGTAAATGTTCAGCAGTAACGGTTTTTAATTTGCGTTCTGCAATCGGATGTTTCTTGATACAACGGATTGCACCAAGATAATTTTCCACTGTACCATTGCTGAGTGTTCCGACTTTCAGTTCTTCTTCCGCCCACATATCAAGAAGTTCTCCTACAGTAAGATTATCTGTCTTTGCGACAAATTTCTTGCTTTCGTAATCATCCATTGCCTGACGGAGCAGTTTTTCCGTTTCACTTTTACTTTCTGTTCCAGCGTATTCTTTCTGAACCAGATTGCCGCTTGCATCTTCTACATAGAAGCGGTAGTACCATTTCTTTCCTTTTTTTCTTACAGATCCTTTTGCCATAATCGTGTGTCTCCTTTCGATATCAGACAATCGGAACTGATGAAATGCTTCTTGCGTGTAAGTATATCATAACTCCGGTTGTCGTTCTATACCGAATCGGAATCCTCATACAAAACTTCTGATAAAAGATTTTCAAGCCTTTGTTCTGCCATTTCCGGTTTCTTGGAATAAAGCCTTACGATATCTGCCATGTCGTTAAAGGCATTAACAGTGTGGGTGATCTCCCGGAGAAACATAATCTCGTTATATTCATCATTCGATTCAAACCCCATTACTTTTGCAATATCAGCTTCATTCGTGTTGCCCTTGTAATTCTTGCAGGCAAACTGGAATGATTCCAGAAACAGGTTATATTGCTTTAACATCAACAGCAGTAAATCTTTGGAAAAAGCATCTTCCTTTTTACTAAGGTCGAGAGGTAACTGTTTGAGAATATCGCCCATTGCATCACGAATCTGTAATTCTTTCTTATCCGTAATATCGGTTTCGTATTCATCGGTTTCCCCTCTGAGCCATTCAATAGATACATGAAGTGCTTCCGAAAGACCTTCCAGCACCATCTTTTTGGTATTGTCAATCGAACCATTCTCATAACGCAGGATTGTGGAAGCGGTAACTCCCATCTTCTCTGCAACATAAGGCTGTGTCAGATTTAATTCCAGACGACGCTGTTTTGCCCTGCTGCCTATCAGCTTGCGTAGTTCTTTATCTTTCATGCTGATTGCCTCCTTTTTCGGTATGTATGAATTATAGCATGTACCTCACATAATTGCAATATGCAATATAATAATTATTTTTAAAATTTCATAACGCTTGACAACACAATATAAAACCGCTATACTAACAGCACAACAAAAATTGCATAATGCAATTCATAAGGAGGTGACAAGATGACGGAAAGAAAGATTGCATTATCCATCGAGGAAGCAGCCGACTATACAGGAATTGGCAGAAACACTTTGAGAAAGCTGGTTGAATGGAAGAAACTTCCGGTATTAAAAGTCGGAAGAAAAGTCCTTATTAAAACTGACATTCTGGAAAAGTTCATGGAAGCCAACGAGGGGCGAGATCTGAGGGATAAAGGAAATGTAAAAACTGTCACAAGAAATGTGGCAACTTAAAAAGGCGGCTTCCTACGAAACCGCCAAAGGTTCTATCAGACCGAAGCCATGATATACCTACACGCAAGAGGATTATACCATGTGCTTCTCCTGATATGCAACCGGGAACTAATGTTTATCTTGTCGGAAAAACATCGACAAGATAATGCTCCGCAAGGATGCACCACGATTCTGATTGGAATTATGTCAACAGAGCTGACCAGAATCGTGTGCCAAATCTTAGCAGAGCAAGATTTGATTATAAGAGAAAGGATGAAGACGATATGGCGAAATCAACAAAGACTTATGAAGAAAGAATACGTGCATTAGAGAAAAAGGAACAGGAAAGCATCGAAGCTACCAAAAAGCTCATTGCACAGCGAAAGGAACTGGAAAAGAGAAAGAAAGCCGAGGAAAGTAAAAAACGAACCCACAGGCTCTGTCAGATTGGCGGTGCGGTGGAATCGGTTCTTGGCTGTCCGATTGAGGAGGAAGATTTACCAAAGTTGATAGGCTTCTTAAAAAGGCAGGAAACAAACGGAAAGTTTTTCTCAAAGGCGATGCAGAAAGAGCCACTTACAGATATGGAGGAAGTGTAATGGCGGAGGGAGTGGTTTTTCCATTCCCTTCATTGCCTTTGAATGAAGGGCGCACTTATGGACAACCAGAGGTCGTCCTTATAAGTTTGCCACAAGTGGCAACCGGTCTGCGCTTACGCTTGCCGGGCTCGTTCCGTCGGCGGGGCTTTC